>Ga0268282_1000085_pt1 | contig 58030 bp, 48 predicted proteins | sample saktaG_12_FD_190133 | JGI IMG/M metagenome (GOLD analysis project Ga0268282, IMG submission 190133) | Saline water microbial communities from Sakinaw Lake, British Columbia, Canada - sak_2011_5_24_120m | ecosystem: Environmental > Aquatic > Non-marine Saline and Alkaline > Saline ...
AAAAATTGTTGCATATACTGATGAAGCATGAAGGAACCTCCGCCTGAAATATTGCCTCATGCTCCATTATCAACTATTTAATTTTACAATGCAAACTGCGCTAACTGCGGGGTTTGAGGGTTAGGCACCTTCCATTTTTGATCTGCTAATGATAGAAGAAATGATTTTTTCCGCATCATCACGAGATCTAACAACATGTGTATTGCTGAATAGTTTCTCTGCATAAGCTTGCCACATTCTGGCAAGGCCAAATTTCAAATCAGTTGGCATTATTGATATCCAACGAACTCCAGGATAATTATCCTCAAAACCCTGGAATCGAGATGCAACCAAACGCAACCCTTCGGCTGTTACTTTTTCAACATCTGCTTCAGAGTAATCCGAAAGCAGAACAAGCAGTGTTTCTTTTGCGCTTTTCTCAATCCAAGTATTTCTTTCATCGAAACCCATGGCAATGATTTCGCCAGTCAACTTTCCAATCCATTTTGTTTCAATTACCTTACCATCATGGCTCAACGAAAATGTATAATTCATTTAATTTCCTGTTGATAGCAATAAATCAGCATCTGCGACGGTGCCTAACATATATTATACTGCCTATTTACCGTATTATATCACGGCATAATTAACTTGACATTGAAAATGTACAGTAACTAAGATATGTTGTCAAGAAACTATACCATATTGAATTATAAATAAGGATGTGTCTACCACAATGATTTACACGTATGTTTTTAATGAGAGCTTTGCACAACTACCGTTATTTGTCATTTCAACCGAAGCATTCTTCTGGGACACGATCCCGATTTGATAAAGATAAATCGGGTTATGTCCCCGGATATCTTCCTCGAAATGGACGGTAAAGCTGTACGCAGTCCGCTGGATATGATTTGAGACGTTTGGATAATACCTTAATGTCATTGCGAACGAATGTGAAGCAATCTCAAATTGCCTGTAATTACGAATAGATTGCCACGTCGCTACGCGCCTCGCAATGACTAAGAACGCAATTATGCAAAGCTTCAGGTTTTGACAAGTTCGTAAAAAGTCTTTTTTTGTCACCCTGAATTTATTTCAGGGTCTCTAACTTACTGAAATAATTAGATGCTGAAACAAGTTCAGCATGACAAATGGTGCAGGTTATGACTTTTTACGAGTGCATCAGGTTTTAGAAATGGCCAAAGTAATTGTCAAAAAAGCTTCTTACGACTATGAGATATTGAGGCGGCATTGTTTTGATATCTTAGATCAATTCTGCGGGGATCTCATCAGGAAGGACAGCTTTGTCGTCATAAAGCCGAATTTCCTCTCGGCGTTCCCGCCGGAGCGTGCCATTGTCACCCATCCGCTGATTGTGAGATGCGCGGCTGAATATGTCCTCTCAAAGGGCGTAAGACCGCAGATCTCGGACAGCCCCGGTACAGGTTTTTTTGAAAGGGTACTCAGGGAAAGCGGTGTTAAGGACGCGCTTTCCGGGCTCGATGTGGAATTTAAGGAGTTCAAACAATCCGTAAAGGTCGATATCGGCGAACCGTTCGGGCGGATTGATATGGCCGAAGACGCGATAAAGGCGGACGTCCTGATAAATCTCCCGAAGCTCAAAACCCACAGCCAGATGCTCCTCACTCTGGGAGTAAAAAACCTTTTCGGGTGTATCGCCGGTTACAGGAAAGCCGAATGGCATATGCGCGCCGGTGTCGACAGGCACATGTTCGCGAGACTTCTCTTTCAGATTTACAGGAGACTGAATCCCGCCGTTACCATCGTTGACGGTATTCTGGCGATGGAGGGTGAAGGGCCGGGGAGGGGAGGTGTGCCGAAGCACCTTGGCGTAATTCTCGGAAGTGATAACGGTGTGGCGGTCGACATGGCGATATGCACCATGTTCGGGATAAAGCCGGATATTCTTCTGACAAATAAAGTCTCCAAAGAGCTCGGCTTTTTCGATGGGCCGATCGAAATTGACGGCGATCTTCCAAAAATCAGAGATTTTTCCCTGCCGGGGATAACGCCGCTTACAATGGGTCCCGGCTGGGCTCAGCGTTTTATCAGGCAGTATTTCCTTCAGAGACCCGAGGCCGATGAATCTATGTGCAGATTATGCGGCAAATGTTCCGAATTCTGTCCCGCGGGGGCACTGACCCGGAGAGGCGATAATCTCCATTTTAATTATGATGAATGCATCAGGTGTTTTTGCTGTATCGAAGTCTGTCCCCACGGCGCCCTTCGTACCCGGGAACCGATAGGAGGCAAGCTGTTGAGAAAGTTCATACACAGAAGTTAAGTCCTGCCGTATCGTTTCTTCAATTGTCTTGACTTTTATATTGTTTCTGTCTATTAAAATACGTTCAATTCATAAGAAATTTTACAGTTGGGCTGAATATAACCTGCACTCATCTTCTTTACATTTCTTTACTATTTCAATGATGTAAAAATATGCAAGTTTTTTGTTTTCAAGAAATATCCGGAGGGGTTTTTTAATGGCAGAAAAGGCAACTTATGAGGAACTGGAACGAAGAGTTAGAGAATTAAAGAGCGAATCTATAGTGCGAAAGGAAGTGGAAAAAGCATTAAAGGAAAGCGAGGAACGCCTTAGCCATGCGCAGAGTATTGCTCACCTGGGTTTCTGGGATCGCGATATTATAACCGGCGATCTATACTGGTCTGACGAAAATTGTCCCATTTTCGGGTTAAACCCACAGGAAGCTGTGCCGACATATGAAATGTTCATAAACATGGTGCATCTGGAAGACCGTCATTTTGTGGATGAAAGTATAAAAGCTGCATTGCAAGGAAACGATAAGGAATACAAAGTTGATTACCGTATTGTGCGTCCCAGCGGCGAGATACGATGGCTTCATTCTCAAGGGAAGATAATATGTGACGGAAAAGATACTGCAACCCGATTTATGGGTACCCAGATTGACATTACAGACCGTAAGCTGTCGGAGGAAGCTCTGCAAAAAGTTCTCAATGAGATGGAACAACGGGTAGAGGAACGTACTGCTGAACTTATAAAAGCAAATAAGCAACTGAAGTGGGAAATTACCGAGCGCAAGCAGGCTGAAAAGGCGCTGCGTAAAAGTCAGGAACGGCTAAAGAATATATACGATTCCTTACATGTAGGAATTGTGCTCATCGATCCTGAAACACACAAGGTCGCCGATGCTAATTATACTGCCGTTAAAATGATTGGTGCTCCTAAAGAACAGGTTATTGGCTCTGTGTGTCATGGCTACATCTGCCCCGCGGAAAAAGGGAAGTGCCCGATTACAGACCTCGGGGAAGAAGTGGATAATTCGGAGTGTATTTTGCTTAATGCCGACGGTGAAGAAGTTCCAATCCTCAAAACCGTTACTCACATGACATTAAGCGATCATAAGTTTTTGTTAGAGAGTTTTATTAATATCACACAAGAAAAGAAACTCGAAGTCCAACTTCAACGGGCCCGGAAGATGGAAGCTATAGGCACATTAGCAGGCGGCATTGCCCATGACTTCAACAACCTTCTCATGGGTATCGAGGGGAATGCTTCTCTTGTCCTTTTAGACATTGATTCCACACATACTCATTATGAAAAGCTGAAAAACATTCAGCAATATGTCAGGAGCGGGGCGGGACTCACCAGTCAATTACTGGGTTTTGCCAGGAGAGGAAAATACGAGGTCAAACCGACTAATCTGAATGAACTCATCAATAAGAGTTCCAATATGTTCAACCGTACCAGAAAAGAGATGGAAATTCACAGGACATACCAGGAAGATATCTGGACGGTGGAAGTGGATCAAGGTCAGATAGAACAAACACTTTTAAATATCTATGTCAATGCATGGCAGGCCATGCCCGGAGGCGGCAAGCTCTATCTTCAGACGGAGAATGTCACCCTTGATGAAAACTATGTAAAACCTTATCACTTTGAACTCGGCAGATACGTGAAGATATCAGTTACGGACACAGGCGTTGGGATGGATAAGGCAACAAAAGATAAGATCTTTGATCCGTTCTTTACGACAAAGGAAAGGGGCAGTGATAAGGGTACAGGATTAGGCTTGGCCTCTGCCTATGGCATCATAAAGAATCACCATGGTTTTATCAACGTTTACAGTGAAGAGGGTATTGGAACCACCTTCAATATCTATCTGCCCGTATCGGAGAAGGACGTAAAGGAAGTAACAGAAGAAAAGAAATTGCCCAATGGATTCCTGAAGGGAACAGAAACAATACTCTTTGTAGATGATGAGGAGATGATCATCGATGTTAGTGAGGAGATACTGAAGACTTTAGGCTACACAATATTAACAGCAAGAAGCGGGAAAGAGGCCATTGAGATCTACAGTGGAAACAAAGACAAGATCGACATGGTAATTCTGGACATGATCATGCCGGAGATGGATGGTGGAAAGACTTACGATATTTTGAAAAAGATCAATCCTGAGATAAAGGTTCTCCTGTCAAGCGGATACAGTATCAATGGTCAGGCAACGGAAATACTGGAACGTGGGTGTAATGATTTCATTCAGAAGCCGTTCAATATAAACCAATTTTCTCAAAAAATAAGGGAAATTCTGGAGAAATAGGATTTATTTTACTTCCGACAAATTCTATTCAGGACTCAAAGAAAAACTATTTTGTCGTGCCCTTTGTCACGGAACTGATTCCTGTTCGGTATAGAATTGTATATGCCAACGTTCAAAATTGCGCGTGTTGCTTGCTGTTCCTTTTCCACTTCCTCAAGGGAGTTCCCATCATATCGTATTACCTTGGGCAGCGGTTTAATGAACGATTGCCTCAATGAATAAGTATAGGCGCCCTGATCAGGAATAACGAGAATGTCACCTGTATCAATTCCATTACCGAAAACTGATGTTCCCCAGATGTCATAGGGCGCACAGAGAGAACCGAAAGTTTTCAAAGAAAACTCTTTTAAAGAAGGTTTGGTAAGGTTTATGACAGGAACGAACTCGGTCAAAGGGCGTTCCCATCCCAAGAGGTTTATACCGCCGTCAGTTATTACCGTTCGAGAGTCTTTTTTATCGATTACCGTGAGCAGGATATGCATGGCAGGCGTTGATATCCACCTGCCGGGTTCTATCCATATCTCAAGGTCGGATAAGGGAGGTCCTTGTAGTGAAAGTGCTGCGGCGATTTCCCTTGCAAAATGGTCAAGTGGTCTGGACTTGCGGTAGTAATGTCTTGATCTGAACCGAACTCCTGGATCAAGTAACCGTATAAGCTGTCCCTTTAGGGTATTTTGTGGATTGAGCCATTCACCCTGTTCGGGCCAGAAGCCACCGCCTATATCAAGAAATTTCAAAGATTGCCATAACTTCGCTGGTACATGCCGGTGGATACAGGAACCGATTTCATTTATCATATTGATCTGAGCAGTCGGATCGAGATTCCAGCTGGTATGGAACTGAATGCCACAGAGACCCATTCCTTTTACAGCCATAGATTTTCTAAACATATCGGCCAGATTTTTGATGGGAATTCCAAACTTTTCCCACCCCTTCCCGTGATCAGGGCGGATACGTATCCCCGCTTTCAGGTTGTCTCCCAGGTCCTTTTCTCGTTTCAGAAGTTTCGACAGCCTTTGCAGCTCGCCCATGCTGTCCATAAGGAGTGTTACCCTTTTTCGATTTTGAATGGCAAACATAAGCTCTTCGTCGGTCTTCCCGGGTCCACTAAAGACAATATTCCTGCAATCCATGGAGAGTGCTCTGGAAAGTTCGAATCCACTTGACACGTCAATGCCCATATCCGAAGCGATGACATGCTTGCATATTCCCGCGAAGGAGTTGCTCTTCATGGCGTAAAATGCTCGATATCGTTCAAGGTGCTTTGAGAAGGCTTCGTGAAACCTCATTATTTGCAGTGACAGGGATGGTTCATCGAAAAAATACTGGGGGGTTCCAAATTGGGAAGCGCTATCCAGAAGAATTTCTCTTTTATCCAGTATGGAATTCAGGTACTGATGAAGTACCGCTTTCGGGAGAACCTTTGCACCGCTCTTCAGCGCCCTGATGAAAAGAGGAACTAATCTCAAAATGTTCTCTTTGTAATTTTTGGGAATAGATAGTTGATCAGGCTTTCCGGTATTTTTCTGGTTAGCTTCGTGCATGATTTTTTATCACTTCTTTTGTCAGGTTTATGACTGCTTATCGTTATTGATGGAGACCCCAAGAGACTTGTTAAGTTGATGGTATACAGAGATCAGATTACTGTCTGATTCGGGAGAAATAACGCAGTATCCCAGAAGTCTGTTGTCGTAATCACCGGGTGGAAAGACTGTTTTATCCCCCACTTTTTTCTTGAGGAACACCGCCTTGACCCAGGGAAGAGAGAGAATCCGGGATGGATCAAGACAGGTAATTACGCCTTCCCCGGGAGCGTAAAGATTTATGCTTGCAAATGATTCAGGCGGCATGTCTAATGTTTTTAACGGGCGGGTTTTGCCGGAAATGACGTCGAGATATGTTCCAAGAAGATCGTTTCCTGTGGCGATTTCTACAAGATCGGGGATCGAGTCACCGCCCGGCCTTGGCGTCAATTCTATGATAACCGGATGATTGTCGTCAGTAATGATAAAATCCGCCATGAAGTAGCCCCAGGTAAAACCCAGTGAAATTGAGGCATCTTTTAGTACATTATGCAGGTCTCTCAGAACGAAACCTTCCGGATATAAAGGGGGAAACGTGTACGCGAGGATCGAGCCGAATGTCAGATCGGGAGCTTTTACCTTTCCCGTTTCTCTTAAGATTATTGTTTGTCCGTCCCGAAGTATAAAATCACAGCTGAATTCAGGCCCGGAAACGAACTCTTCAACGATCCATGAACTGCACGGCTCTACAAGATCTGATCCGTAATTAGCAGAAATCGTCCTGAAAAGAGGTTTTAATCTCCGTTTGGGAAGTTCCTCCCTCATAACCCGGACTGATTTTATAATTTCTTCTTCATTCTTGCAGTGGAACAGGAGTTCGCTCCCACTTCCGGAAACAGGTTTCAACACGATATCCTTCTTGACACAGCGAAAGAAATCCAGGGTTTCCTGCAAATCCGACGCGAGAACAGCTTGCGGGGAAGGAATCCCACCATCTTTCCATATTCTTCTTGATTCAAACTTGTTCCTTGTTTTGGCGATAGCTTCCGGTGAAGGAAATGGCAGCTTCAAATGAAGAGCCAACCTGCTTGTAACAATCAGAGATTCACAGTCGAAGCAGGCGATACCCCTGGGGGTAAGCTTATTGACGGATAGATATTGGCAAACTGATTGCAGTGTTTCTTGAAAATTTTGAAGGGGGGCGAGGAGAACAACAGATTTCTCGATTGTTCCAAGAAGAGGATCGCTCTGAAAACTGCTGTCAATAATAAAGACTGTATCTTCAGGATATTTTCTGTGAATCTTTAACACATAGTCCGGTGTGGTCCCAACCACAAGCACTGGATCACGCCTCATGAAAATCTCTTTCCCTGGTTGTTATGTGAAGCTCCCCGCCGGCAAGGCAATCGAAGATTCATGAGCCGAAGGCGAATCATCGCAGATAGTGAGCTGTTGCGAACAATATGTTTGTTTTATATTGCGCCCCTTACGGGTGCGCTCCCGGTCAAGCATAAGTTTGTTCTCTGCTAATAAGGTTGATGGAATCGTTCGCTACCAATGCGTATTCGAATTCATCTTCTTGAGTTAACGCAGGAGTTATAAACTTATAGAGCGGTTCAGGATCAAGGTGCCAGAGTTTTTTCCAGTGGAAATCACCACATAGGAAATCAACCTTTGAGACACGTTCATTGCAGGCAAACTTAATGTGATACATATTCATGGCCTTGGCTATACCTGGGAACTCAGGACTGGCCCCTCCAAGGAATACCGTGTATGTTCCTTGATATAATGCACCCAAATCGACGGCTACCGTTTTTCCGTCTATTTCAAGGCTTACCATCCTGAGCAAACCCTTGCGGTATAGAAAGTGGCTGATATCTCTGAAGCTGTTTTTGAATCGATAATCGTACAGGTATGAATCCGATCCAAAACTTCGAATATTCATATCTATGAGCAGGTCAAAATCTTCTAATCGGTTAAAGTGAAAAGAGCTGTCAGTGCCCGTCAGTGATTCAATTGTTTTATTGATGCCCTTAAATTTTTTGTTGGAAAACCTTTTACGGTAAAGTGTTATGTCAAAATCCAGATTCGGCGGATAGAGGACATAACCTGTCTCATCTACATCCAGATCCGGGATCAGAAACTCTTCAGGTACCTCCATATATCTTAGATACGTTTTTTCGGGACAGGATAAGAGAAGCTCCGGAAGAAATTTCCTGTTTCTTAAGTAAATGGGGGTCCGTTCGATCCAAGTCTTATCTTTCCATATTTCCCCCGGAAAGAAAACGAACGTTTCGTGTTCTTTAAGATAGGAGAGTGGCAGCATACCGGCTATACCCTTTGCGTCTTCCAGAACCAGAAAGCAGGGCTCGTAATTGAAATGTCGTTGAAAACAAAGACGAAATTCCCACAAGTCTGATATGTTCCTGGGTTGTAAGAGAACACTCCACAGCCTCTTGCATTCGTCAAGGTCTGTTATAAATTTCTTTCGCATCATTTTGTGCTTTCTGCTTGTACGCCCCTGTTGTTTTTATTTAAACATTTAGAGGTTACTGACGGGTAACCACCTTAAGGTTGGTTTTCTCAGCCTTAAAAAAATTTTTTGCGAATTCAACTACCATCTCAGGTTTGTAAGGTTTGCAGCTAAAAACATCGAGATAAGTTGTGTTAGTATGATTGGCAAAATGTGCTGAGATAAGCGAAGTTTCTATAAGCTGTGTCATGGAATATCCTGCAACCCGTTCATCCTCGCCAAAATGAACCACCTGAGTTTCGCCAAAGCGTCTCATTTCAATTAAGTCACAAAGTTCTTTCACAAACTGTTTAATTTTTTTGTCGTTCCGAATAGTTTCGGGATCGCAGTTGTATAAATCTATACAGGAGAGCATGCCCCATGGCTGCTCAATCTCGGATTGATTTTGTTCTGCACGATTGGTCATTTTTAAAGAGTCTCCTTTACTGTCTTAGTCTTTAAATGATTACTCTGCTGAAAATAGTTGAGTTTATTTAAGATCCTACGGCTGAAGCCCATAGATTGAACAAACGGATGAAACAGTGAACGAAGATAATATTTCTTGTCGTTATGCACTATGGGATAATGAGGTGCATTTGCAAGTTTGACTTCCTCGACGGTATAGACAGCCTTGGGATTAAATTTCTTTATTATCTCAACAACAGTTTTTAATTCCCTGCGTTTGATAATCGTAAAAATGACATCTACAGGTCCATAAGCGCCGTCGGCTTTCATATTGGTGACTCCATAATCCGCGGATTTTAAAAATACGATTAAATCATCACCTTTCTTTTTTGTGATTATCCGCAGCATTACAATTCCCAGTGATAATTTTTCTTCAATATAAATCCCGACATAATTACCAGCAGCAAAACCTGCGGCATATGCGATGTAATTGGTAAAATTTGTTAAATTCTGCAAAATTTGCCCGATGGCAAAAAGCCAGATTGTGACTTCAAAAAAACCGAGTCCGGCTGCAAAATATTTCATGCCTTTTGACACGGCTATTGTTCGAATCGTCCCCAGAGTAACATCGCAGACGCGAGCCAGACAAATGAGTGCAGGTATAATGATATAGTGAAGAAGCTCAGTCCTTCCAAATATTTCAGTATCCATAATTAACAATTAAATCTCCCTAAAAATGAGTTAGCGTTCAGCTTTGGACCTATGGCTGAACGCTAACTGAACTGATTTTTTTTCAAACCGGTGTTTTATTAATGTTTTTGCCCTATCTCAGGATTCTTTTGAAAAGCATCCACCGGCCTGTTTAAATAGATTTTATACTTGCCTGTGTCTCAAGTATTTCTTTTTGTCGTTATGCTTTCCCGTTTCCTGTGAGTCGATCGCTTTGTATTTATTTTTTCTACATGTCGGGCAGCGCTTTGGTTTGTCAAAACCCCTGCCCATGAAGTGCTCCTGTTCGGAAGCAGTAAAAACGAATGACTTTCCACATTGAATACAGATAATAACTTTGTCTTTCACCTTGCGTAAACCCGAGACCAAATTACCTGATGTAACCTCAATAAATTAGCATTAGAAGAAGAAAGACGCTCCCTTCTATATTTTAATGCTATTCTCCCAGTATTTCATATGTTTCAATAGTGATAATTCTGTTACCGTCCTTGTCCTCACCAACAATGCCCGTTGCCGTAATGTTCTTATCTGAGAGTTTCAGCAACTCTTTTCCGATGGAATTGTCAGAAACATCATAATATCCGTCAGACGTATCTATGGTAACGGCGACAACCTTATCGTTGTCATCAAATTCTATAGCTGTGACTGTCCCTACAATCGTGATTTTCTCAGCATAAGCCGTGAAAGCAGTCACGCTTATAACAAACATGATTAACAGAGCAAAAACCCATGCCGACAATAATTTCTTTTTCATTTCCGATCTCCTGTATCTTACTTGTTAGATTTTGATTTAAATATAAAGTTTATTTTCGAAATTTGGTCATTCCGCTACAAATACTTTTCTTTATATTTCTCTTCATCAATATATTCTTTTAAATTATATTCGCTGATCTCGATGATAATATTACCGTCTCCGTTCTCTGTCGTAGTACCAACAACTTCAACTTCTTGCTCGATCATATCCAACAACTCTCTTCCCCTTTTATTTTGCTTAATGATATATTCCTCTTCATCGATGGTTTGGATAGCAATCTCAATGAGGTTGTCGTTATCGTCCCAATCTGAAGGGACAATAATACCGGTAATTGAGCTTTCAGCGTTCTTTTTCTCTTTCATCTTGATCATCCCTCCTGCGGGACTTTTTTAACAAGGATCAAGTTCTATATCCTGCAGTGTGTCAGGATAATAAGCAACAGGCGTGCCGTAGTTATAACTTGTTGATATTTCAGGAGTTGTGCTATTAATTGCAGATAATTATCGGAACTGACAGTTCTTATAAGAACTGTCAGCTATGTGGCTGGATTCTTCTTGAGAAACAGTTAAAAGGGCTTGAAGGCTTTAAATAAAAGGGGAAACATGAAGGAAACTTTGAGTTCCGGTTTTTACAATTAATCGGAACCTATTGTTCCGATTAATTGTCATACGTGCAGGGTCTTGAAGTCTTCTTTTCTGATACCGTATCTGGTCATAAGTTTGTGCAATTGGCGAGTGCTCACTCCGGCTGCATCTGCCGATTTTTGGATATTACCTTTATGAAAAGAAAGGACTTTTTTTAAATAGTTTCTTTCTGCAGTCTCGACAGTCTGCCGTCTCATTTCGGATAGATGAGGCAATGAATCTGGGGAAAGTTCGGAATTCGAAGTATCTGATATGAAAAGCTCGTCCGGGAAGTTATCAGGTCCAATCACTGAAGAGTTTTCAAGAATATACGCACGTTCCATAAGGTTTTCCAGTTCGCGGATATTGCCCGGCCATGAGTATCGTTCAAAAGCTTCCAGAACATACGGATGTATTTCGTGAATCTCCTTCGGGTATGTTTCGTTCAACTTTCTTAAGAAAAATCCTGCAAGATGTGGCACATCTTCAGGTCTTTCTCTAAAGGGTGGAATCTCAACTGGAAACACATTTAAACGATAATATAGATCCTTTCTGAATACACCGTCTTCAACCAGTTGTTTTAAATCGACATTGGTTGCGGCGATGATTCGCACATCTGCTTCCATGCTTATTTCCCCTCCAACCCTCTGAAAAGTTTTGTCCTGCAATACCTCTAAAAACTTGATCTGTGCAGAGGGCGTCATAGTTCCTATCTCATCCAGAAAGATTGTGCCACCTTGAGCGATCTCAAACTTGCCCAGTTTCCTTCGGTCAGCACCGGTAAAAGCCCCTTTTTCATGACCAAACAGCTCACTTTCCAGAAGGGTGTCGGGAATTGCACCACAATGTACGGTAATAAATTGAGCTTTTGCTCTGTTACTGTGGCGATGTATGAGTTTTGCCAGTAAGCCTTTACCTGTTCCTGTTTCCCCTGTTAACAAAACAGTTGTTTTTGTTAGTGCTACAGAACGAACCCTTTCAAAGACTTTTCTCATAGCCGGACTATTGGTTTTGACAACTTCAAGTGAATCCATCTGCCAGAATTTGTCACGAAGATAATCCAGCTCCGATTGCATTATTCTGGATTCATAGGTACTTTCGGTTACAAAATTAAGTTCATCTATATCAACGGGATATGTAAAATAATTGCTTGCTCCGGCTTTGACGGCCATAACGGCCTCTCGGATCCTTTCTTGAGATGACATGACAATAATTTCAATACTGGGAAATATATGCCAGAAGGGTTGAAAGGCGTCTTTATAATTTGTGCGTCCGTTAACAGAGGCTGATTCAGATTGAAGGAGTTCGACGTCAATAAAGAGAATTTCGTAACGCTTTTTTCCGAACAGATCCAAACAAGATTCCCTGGTAGTCGCTACATCAACTTTATATTCTAACTGAAAGCAGTCTTTAATTGGCTCGTAAGCCACTCGGTTCTTGGAAGCAACAAGGATGGATTCCATTTAATCCTCACCTGTGTGAAATAATAAACACTAAGCATTTTGACCGGGAGCGCACCAGCAAGCCCCGCCTTGTAGGCGGGGAGCTTCACTTAAGGTTTATCTGAAAAAGAGGCATTATAAAGCCATGTTTTTAACTCCCAGTCAATATTTTTATTGTTCTATTTTATCTGTAATATAGGGAAATTTTCTGGTCCAGGATAGGTTATATTTTAGTGCGAGTTTTCTTATAAAGAAAGCATTACGGTAAGACCCATTGGCCAACGGTTTTTACTGCGTTGTTTGCGCCAAAATATTCGGTGAATATGCGGAAGTAGTAGAGTTCCTCTTTGCTTCGTATTATTGAATGCTCTGCTTGTGCTTCAGTCAACTCGCTGTCGGTGATCAGGCTTTCAAAGCAGCCTGGCAATGTACTTGAGGAACCAGCTCCTTGGGAAAATTCTTGTTTGAGCCGCCATACTATACTCTTGGGCAGTAAGGATTCAAAAGCTTTCCTCAAAATCCATTTTTCAATTTTCCTGTTTCCGTCTGGCTTTTGCTTGTATTCAGGAGGTATTGCCAATGAGTATTCCAGAAGTTCTCCCGATATGAGGGGTGCCACAACCCTGATTCCGCTGCACTGGTTCATACGATCAAGGCGCAGGGCAGCGTTATTATGCAAATATCCAATGCACTCCATCTGCCGCTTAAACAGCTCTGAGGCCGGAAAATCTTTCATGTATTCATAACCGCAAAAGATCTCATCACCACCCTCTCCTGATAAAAGAGTCTGAATGCCATGCCTGCTGGCATATTGAGAGATAAGGAAATTTACCACTGCACTTCTTACGAGGGATGGATCGAAGGACTCCAGATAATAAATAACCTCGGGTAAGGCTGCCACCAGCTGTTCTATATCGACGATTAATTCATGATGGTCTGTGTTGAGGAAATGAGCCATTAATCGGGCGTTCTGCACATCCTTGCTGTCCTCGCCTACCCCCAGGGCAAATGTCCTTAATCTCGCTCCATCTCCAAACATTTCTCTATAAATCTTGCTGGTCATATAGGCAATCAAACTGCTGTCGATTCCTCCACTGAGGAGGCAGCCTACCGGCACGGAGAAATCCACCCTGGAGAGAATGCTTTGCCGGATAATAGTCCTGATATCATTCATGATCCGATCCAGATTGGAATGGAAGTATTTTGGAGGGGTTTTTGGCAAGGTCGAAAATCGGGTTAATTCTCCAGTTTGGTCCATATAATGTCCGGGAGGAAATTCGTAAACATTCTCAGTAACCTCGACGATGCTTTTAAGCTCGGAAGTCAAGTATAGTGTCTTATCCTCCCAGCCGTAATAAAGAGTCTTTATGCCTAAAAGGTCTCTGGCTGCAAGAAATTTGTCCCCATTGGAGATTACAAAGGCAAATATTGCGTCGTCTAAATTATCGAGCATACTCCTTCTGTGTTTCTCAAATAAGTGTAGGACAAGCCGTTCCTCTTTGAAAGGGTCATCGGATATCCCGTGTGATAGTCCCAGTTCCTCTGTATTACCTATCTGACCATCATAGCAGATTCTGAGGTCCGCGTCTCTATAGCTTGGAACGGGAATCTCGGCCCCTTTTTCCGCGCCGGGACAGTCGGCTTTGTTGTAATTTTGGGCCATGATAACCCCGTCGTTTTCATAGACCTCAGATGCATACGTTCCACGATGGCTGATTTTTTCGAACATGGCTTCCACGTTGTTTTGATCATTTCCGCCATATTCGACTACAAATCCACTCATTAAAACCTCCCAATATCCAGACCACTTTGTAAACACTGTAACATTCTGAATCTTAAAAGTAAATCGGTATTTTAAGAAAAAACCTCAAGACAAGAGATAGACATTCTGCGAGTTTGAAGCCATGCCAGTATTGCCGCAAAGCCCTTTCCAGAAGTTTATGGGGACAGATTTTAAATCTGTCCCCATAAAACCTATTTTTTGATTTGAAATATTCCCACGAGTCCATGCCCCATCCCGTTTCCTGCTTGAAGTTCCATTTCAAGCTTTCGAAGCGAATAGCCTAAATGTGGTTCAATAACATTAGCCCGGGCGTCCCCCCATTTAACCCATCCAACGCCCTCGATTACTCTTCTCATGGCATTCATGACTTCTTTTAAGGGGGCAGGGTAGAAGGGAAGAATCTCGGGAATTGTACGTAATTTCTCCTCTTCAGAATCGTACTCGCTGAGCAGCGCTATGGTATATTTGACCAGTGTATTCCATGACATGAAAAACGTTTCGAAAAAGTTGTTCAGATGATCATATTCCGGCCGAGGCACATAATCCACCAGAAGGCTCATCATATTGGTGCGCATGTACCCCTCAAAAAGCGAGTTTACCGATTCTCGAAGTTTGAGGGGGTGTTTATTGTAGTCTCCCGTCTCCATGTGTCTGCCGATAGCAATGGAACGGTCAAAGAAGACCAGAGGAGTGATCTCAACCCCCGATACGTTAGCCGCCTGGTTTATGATCCGCAGTACCTCATCTCTATTCATAAGTCTCAATGGAAAGTGCGGTATCTCAATCTGCTCTCGCTCGTTTTCAGGGTATATATAAGATATGCGGTAGTCCATAAAGAATTCCTGATCTGCGGGATGATGCCAGAGATCTTGCCATTCGTAACAGTATCTTCCCAGCCAGTCTCCAACAAAAAGTGAGTTTTTGGGTGCATGTCTGCAGATGTCGGCAAGGAGCTTTACGCTTTGATCTTCGTTGAAATGAGACAATGTACCGTATGAGGTGAAATATACATCAAACGGCTCTTCCTCTTCTTTAACAGAGGCGGGCAGGCCGTTAGAGATATCTCCACGCATGAAGCGCGTCTTGGGGGTGTTGGCATAATAGTCCCTTGCCTGTTTAAGAAGATCTTCGTTGATATCCAACCCTACGTACTCTTTGAGTATGTCAGGAGTGATAACAGCGGTGATATATTCGTACAGCCCCGGATCCTTGGTGGTGACATCCATCAGGAGATCATAGCCATCGCCGTTCCCGCAACCAATATCCAGAATACGGATACGCTCAAGGTGTTGTTTTTTACGTTCTACCAGATCATTCAATGCCGGACGCAGAAAAATGTCGGTAACCTGTTCTTCCCAGAACCTTCTGACGTTGTCATATTTGCCCGAAAGGCCCGAGGACTTATCATATTCTCCCGTCCCTGCTGCATGTGAATATGCCTTTTTTTCCGCCATGTTTTATCCTTCCTCTCAATAAATCCGGGGGTAGTTTTAAGAAGCGAGAGCCTTCAAAACATCGATACTCTGGAAGGCATCCTTGCAATAGGCATCTGCACCTATCTGATCTGAGAATTCCTGGGATGTGGGTGCACCGCCGATGAGCACCTTCACCTTACTTCTAATCCCTTCCTCCTTGAGCTTTTCTATGACCTCTCCCATCACACGCATGGTGGTGGTAAGAAGTGCCGAGAGTCCCAGGTAAGGTGCCTGATGTTTTTTTACCTCTTCCACGATCTGCTCGGTGGGCACATTCGTACCCAGGTCGATGACCTCATACCCTGCGCCTTTGAGCATGATAGCAACGATGTTTTTCCCAATGTCGTGCAGGTCCCCGGCAACAGTCGCTATAATGAACTTACCCTTGCTTTCCATGCCGGTACCGATGAGATGTTCATTGAGAATATCCATAGCAGCACCAACGCACTCGGCCGATGCAAGCATATCGGGTATGAGATAATCTTCTCCCTCAAATTTTTCCCCTACTACCTCCATAGCCTCTGTAAGGCCCTTTAGTACAATGATCTTTGGATCTAATCCTTGCTGAATAGCTTCTTTGACAAGTTCGGTAACTGCGGGCTTACCCTCTAAGCCCTCATCGAAGCCCTCATCTTCAGCCTCAAGCCGGCCCTGTATTACATTGAATGCGATCTTTTCTAAGAGTTTGTTATTTCCCATCTTTGCTGTCTCCTTTGTCGATAATATAAGCTGAATCATGAAGAAGTCTGTTTGAGTCCTGGTAACAACCCGGGAATCTCATTAAAGACCTGTTCAACAGTAGCTTGATCCAGATATGGTGCGGTTTCCTTTTCTAACTTTTTCATATATTCAAGAGCATTTTCTAAAACTTTGTCTTCCCATTCCTTTGTCTCAAATCTGTAAGGGCTCGAAACCTCCCCAAGATGCATTGCCTTTCGGGAATGGCGTGCATACAGTCGATGAGGGGAGGCCATGACCTTTTTGATGGTCTTGAGCATATCATCTACCACAGAAGGCTCCACTCTGGCTGCTCTCAGACAGTGCTTTATTTTGCCAATCTGCTCGTTGTCAAGTACCGCCTGAACAGGACAGAAGCTATTTGTCCTGTCTAACAGGCCGAAGGCATAGTGAATATACTGAGCACCACTCATTGCCATGTGGAGATGTGTGAAGAGCTTCTCAAAGGTTGCCTGCATGCCGGGGACTTTGGCATCTCCAACCCCCGCCGTAGAATAACAGGGGACTTCATAAAATCGGGCCATCTGGACGCAGTCTATATTGTACTGGTTAAATTCCGGACATCCATACATATCGTGCAGATCATCCAGCCGGGCCCGTACAGGAACACTTCCATAGAGCACTGGAGAACCTTCTTTTATCAATTGTGTGAGTGTGATGCCTGCAAGGATCTCCGCGTTAATCTGAGCCACCATACCTGCTTCCTGAATGGGTGCTGAAGATCCTCCCTGAGGGGAAGATGAAATCACAATAGGAAGACCGGCCTCCACAACGCCAAAGACCTTTTCGGTAGTGTCGTCTACGAGTTGCAGCGGGCTTTTGAACACGCATGTAATAAACGAAATAATGGGATTTTCCTTCAGTGCCTGAGGGCCACCGGCGATGATCTCTGCCATACGAACCACATCCTTGAGACTTTCGGTTTCGGTAAGACCTGCCTGGACATGCTTGGTTGTATTATTCAGACTTGCAAAGAATTTATTTACATCATGATTTTTGGAAGTCACTTCAGGGTCCTGGATGTTCAAAGGCCTGATGAAGAAGTCCAGGTGCTCCAATTGCTCACAGAGCCTGGCGGCGCGGCAGAGCAACGAAGAGTCACCCCGGCGTTTATGGAATATGGGTACCTTAACCTGTACATCAGGATCGTTGATACTTGCAAATGGTTCCATTTCTACATCGATCCAGACATTGGCTTCGGAACCGGTGCCGAAGTAGACGCGTGGTACCTGGGCGTCGAGTAACAGCCGGTTTTCCGGTTTTCTTGCCCCAAGGACAAAGCGGGAAGGTGCCTGAGCCACCGCTTCCTTTATGAGGCCGGAGGGAAAACTAACACGCCAGCAGGGGGAATATCCTTCACGTTCTTCTCGAACATCTGCTCCGTGTTCCTTGAAAAGTTTGGCAGCCCGCTCGTTGTAGCACCAGATACCCGGATCGGCCAAAATCTGCATGGATGCTTCGTCGAGCCACTTTACCTGTTCCAGGCTCAAACGCTCATAGGGTTTTACCAGAACACCTTCTCTGAAATTTTCTGACATCGTTTTTCCTTTGCACCTTTATATCTAAATCTATCGGTTTTAGCCGAAAGCGGTTAATTTCTAAATGTCCGTGTATATCGTCGGCAATGTCTATCTTTACCCGCAAGGACCTCGGCAGTCTTAACAGCGTCCATCAAATCCTTATTGAGTGGATCTGTTATAGCTGCATCAAGCCCGGCGAAAATAGCCATGTGCAGAAAGGCTATATTGAGCCTCGCCCGCACCGGCAGGCCATATGATACATTGGAAAGACCCATTACAGTTTTGGCTGTGGGAAAAATCTTTTTGATCTCCATAATGGTGTGGAGGGTTACTGTCCCCTGTTTAATATCCGTGCTTACTGGCAGCACTAATGGATCAAAAAATACGGAATCAAGGGGCACACCGTATTTTTGACAGGTCATTGCTATTTTTTCACAGGCACGCATTCGACCCTCAACACTCATGGGAATACCGGTTTCGTCCATGGCAAGGGCAACTATGGGAATGTTGTAGGCCCCGGCCAGCGGTATCACCTGTTCCAGATTTTCCTCCTCGGCTTTGACCGAATTGATTATGCTCGGTCTTCCATCGCGCGCTTTGATACCCGCCTCCAGGATTACGTGGTCTGCGCTATCGATGCAAAGCGGTGTATCCACCTCCTGCTGAATCGTGGTGATAGCCCATTCCATGGCCATGATTTCATCTTCTCTTGAGCCGATACCGGTTCCCACATTCACATCGATAAAATCTGCCCCTGCGGCTGCCTGCCCCCTTGCCAATTCGAGCAGCTTCTTCTCATCACGTTCCTGAATAATAACTTTGCTCTTAGGTATGCTGGCATTGATTTTCTCTCCGATGATAATCACAAATAGTCTCTCCTTCCAAGCTTAAGCCATAACCGACGGGTATAACCCTGGTATCTCTCTCTTTATTAAGTCCCTTGTTTCTTTTTTCAGAACAGACTGCGGGGGATTATTCAAAATCTCCTTCGCCTTTTCAGTCGCCCGCGTTTCGGTATCTTTTGCACCAGCCTCTTGCCACTTGACCCGATTTTCCCGATCGCTCAACTGTGGAATGTACTGTTCGGATCGCATATAGCGCCGTGTGTGCCGCGCGGAGACGAAGTGTCCTCCTGGTCCCGTCTTCTTGAGCAGATCAAATGCCAGAGTTTCGTCATTTACCTGGATGCCTTCCACCGCCCGCATGACCATACCGATAATTTCATTGTCGATTACCATCTTGTCATAGGAAGCAGTCATACAGAATTCGAGAAATCCGGCCGCATCGTGAATGAAGTTTCCTCCGGCCAGTGCAACCATCACGTTGGTGATGGCCGATTCATATCCTGCCTGAGCATCGTTTACCTTGGAATCTGACATTCCTGATGTCGCATAATAGGGAAGATGGTAAAACTGAGCCATCTGGGCTGCGGCTGCATTCATTAAACCCATCTCCACAGCTCCTGAAAGGTATTTCATGTCTCTCAGATCCGTGATAGAGGATATACACCCGTACATTACAGGACACCCCGGGTTTGTAAGCTGTGTAAGCATGACGCCGGCTAAGGTATCAACATTTTGCACCACGAGATTGCCGGCCAATGTGATGGGGGCCGTGGCGCCGCAAAGGGGTTCTGAGGGAACCACGACAGGGATGTTGTTGCGGGCTGCCTCCATGGTGAGAGGGGTATAGCTTCCATCCAGCTTGAAAGGGCTAATGGGACAGGTTACCATCGAGATAAAGGGGCGTTCCCTGAGCTTTTCAGGGGAACCCGCAATTATTTCCGCCATTTTGATGACATTTCTTACCCCGTCAATGGTGTAGACTCCACCCATTACATGTTTCCGGGTACGGTTCAATGCAGCTCCAAAGCGGTTCACATCCACCTCTTCTACAGGCAGCTCATTGGGGTAAACGTTTAGCATGTAAAAATGGATGTTATCCAGTGCTTCCACAAGGCGAGCCATGTTCATGACGTCATCAAGTTTCGCCCTCCGGGAATCCCGACTGCCCGGATCCTGTACATTCAGGGCTGTACCTCCCGTGCCCAAGTAGACCTTTTTACCGCCAATTTCACAGTCCAGTTCGCCGTTTTCCGCCCGGCCGCACAATAAGATTACAGAGGGTGCTTTATTGATTAGCTCCTCCGCAAGGTCTTGCGTAATTTTCACAATCCGGCTGTTCTCATTCACTTCTGCTCCGGCATTACGGAATAGTTCTCTCGCCTCAGTGAAGTTGACCTGTATTCCTATCTCGGCAAAGACCCTGAGGCTCGTTTTATGTATCTTTTCAATGTCTTGATCGGTAATAGGACGATATTGCCCTCCTGACAAGCCTCTTCGTACTTCCATTTTTACTCCTGTATTTGCATGTTTATCCGTTTAGTGTTTTTGAGAATGTAAAAGTGAGCGTATTACTCGTAGCGAAATTGTTGAACTGAACAGCGAACAAATAAAATCAACAATTTTCCTTACCCCGATAAACGGGATAAGTGCGTTAACGAATTTGCTTTCTACCAGAAAGCAAATTCTAACTTACTAAACAGTCGGAGATTCCTCGCAGCTTGCTGCGGGGAACTTCAATCTTCTGTCTGCTTCTTATCGTCTTCTACTGATGCAATTTTTTTTACTGCACTCCGAACACGGATTATAAGGGGAAAATGAAGAATCCATATCAGGAGGCAGAACACCGAATATTCCTGAAATCGACTTGCGGGGCTGCATAAGGCAGGAGTCCATCAGTTCAACACCTGTCGGATGGGGCTCGAAAAAACTGAAGAGCTTTTTCTGGTCTTTAATAGACCAATCGCAGTAGCCTGGGCTGAAACGGAAGGTGACTTCCCTGCCTTTCAATTTATATCGTTCCCTCATAGCTTGATAAAACTCCTCGACCATATTTTCTATTGTCACCGACCCCATGGAATCGAGAATATATGCACTTGAGAGATAATTTTCCTCGGTAAATCGAGCAATCTCCTCTTCAATACCATTACCGATGGTAGCTATAAAAAAAATGACTTCACTACAGTCTTTGATGGTTTTTGCGAATTTTGAACTTGTAAACGATAAACCCCCCTCAATATGAAAAGATCCATTGCTGGTCGATTCGACCTTTCCGATCCGGTAGGAGAGACGAGGCTTTATGATATCTTTTAACTTAACTTCCAGTTTATCTATTTTTATTTTGACCGAATGAGATAAGTTACGATGTGTCCTACCGCCCAAAAGCCGGATTAGGTCATGCCTGTTAAAATATTTATTAACCTTTGAAAAATGTATGTGTTTCATTTTATTAATATTATTTACGTTATTTTGCTGATATTGTACTTTTTGTTTAATGCTCAAAAAAAAAGAGCCCTCTGGTACTTGGATTTTCTCGAACAATTCTAAAACTCACAAAACTTACAATCAGAAGCTGCTCTCTGAGCTTACATAGTAAGTTTGCGGGTTTTTTGTCTTACCTACTCCCCCTGTTTGTTCGTATCCACATCCAGACGGATGGTAGATATAGCGGGCAGGTTTGACAGGAATTGTTATTGAAAAAATCTTTGTTAGTTCCAAGAGCCCTATTCCCATGTCTTTCAAAAAAGTTAATTATTTTTATATAGGAAATGATTTCTTTTGTCAAGTTTCTACAAAAGAAAAAAAATCAAGAGCTTATTAAAGCATGTGAAAGTGTCATATTTTGTGAGGGGGGATAGATGATAATGTGATAGCGCTCGCCCCTCTCCTTTTCAGGGAAGTTCTTTTGAAATTGTTTGGCTTTATGTTACACTAAGAAACTCAATCTAATTAACGTTTCATCAAAATCTGGGAAAACACATGGAAGAGAAAAATTTAGAAAAGGATTTAAGGGAGATAGTAGGAGATCGAGTAACTACCAGCGATTTTGAGCGATGGTTCTATACGAGCGATCTTATGCCTATCCCCGGAATGATAAAGTCTCTATTCAGGACAATGCCTGCAGCCGTGGTTAAACCAGGGACGGTGCAAGAAGTTGGTGACGTTCTGAGTTATTGTTCTTATAAAAAAATAGCTGTTGTGGCACGAGGCGGGGGTTCTTCCGGCCTTTTTGGTTCGGTACCCAAAAAAGGCGGCGTTGTATTGGATTTGACGGATTTATCAAATGTTATTGAGGTCGATCAAGTTAGAGAATCGGTGACCACAGAGGCTGGTATCACATGGTGGGAATTAGATAGAAAGCTGAAAAGTGAGGGTTTTACGGTCAGAAGTTATCCGTCCAGCGCTAAATCGGCAACTGTCGGTGGATGGATGATGGGTAATGGTCTTGGAATAGGCAGCTTGAAATACGGGTCCCTCTTTGATCAGCTTCTATCTGCCCAGGTAGTCCTTTCTGATGGGACAGTCAGAGAATATGCGAGGGGACATGGGTTGAAATGGTTTTTCGAGTCCGAAGGGATGCTGGGGATAGTTACAAAAATTTCCCTCAAAATTCGCAAAATTCCAGACGTGATTTCACATCATTTAATCTATTTTGGTGATATGGAAGCCCTCTTTGACTTCCTTAATTCGTTGGTAAGGACGGCACCCTGTCCCTACGCCGTTGAGATTTTTGATCACAAATACCTCGCGCTTCTTAAATCGTCCGGCTATTGGGTGACGGACTTCGGTCCCCGGAGCGGCACTGTGCTGGTTACCTATGATGGTGAAAAAAAAGAAATTGAAGAAGGCAAAAGTACGGTAAACAAACTGCTGCAGCGTCACTCCGGCAAGGAAATAGAAGGCGCAGAGGATGAGTGGCAGCAGAGGTTCAATATGCTGAGGATCAAAAGGAATGCCCCCACTGTAATTCCTACCAGTCTCCATGTTCCTTTGAATAACGTGAAGCAATTTTATTCCGGTCTTGAGAAACTGGATAAGAGACCTATTGGCCTTTTGGGATATATTATTTCCAGCGATGAATGCATGATGATGCCGATGATAGTGAGCAATGAAATGAAAATTGCGGAGTATATCCTTGCTCTTCACACTCCACGGGAGCTTTCCAACCTGGCGATATCTTGTGGCGGTAAACCAGGCGGCGGGGTGGGTATATGGAATGGCCCGTATAGGAAACAGATGTTAACAAAAGAAAAGATCGGAGAGATCAGGAAGAGAAAAATGGAGTTTGATCCACAGGGCATCCTGAACCCTGGAATGTGGGTTGATTCACCGTTACTTTTCAACCCGGATATCTATCAGATTGCCATGGCGGTTGTTTCTGCAGCAGACAGGATAATCCCTGGAAGAGCGAGGAAATACGAACAAGGGGGTTTCCTGGAAGAAATTATTGCCTGCAATCAATGTGGTTACTGTATGAATTACTGTCCAACCAGACAGGAATGGGTTTCCTCCACACCCCGCGGCAGGATTCTTATGACGAAGGATTTGGTTGGAGGACACACCTTGAATCATCAGAAAATAATTCCCGAGTACGTAAAATCAATCTTTGAATGTACCCTATGCGGCAGATGTGGGGTCGGCTGCAGTGCTGACATCAAACCACAGGAGATGTGGAGAGGACTGAGGAGCAATCTTGTCCAGAACGGCTTTGAGCTTGAATGTTTGAAAGACTTGACAAAAAATATTTCCGAAGTGAAAAATATCGCTTCAAAACCGAATGATCAGAGAGCGAATTGGACAAAAAGATTGAATTTTCCGTACGAACTTGGAAAAAAGAGAGGGGCAAAGGTTATCTATTATGTTGGGTGCATAACATCCTTTTACCCGGCGGTTCATGACATAGCCCGGTCATTTGCCCGGATATTAGATTCAGCGGGTGTGGACTTTACTATTCTCGGTGATGAGGAGTGGTGTTGCGGTTATCCATTGCTGGTGGCCGGTCATGAACAGGATGCAGTGAAGTTCATGAATCATAATATAAGCAAGATAAAAGAATTAGGGGCAGAGAGTATGGTGATGACCTGCCCCGGATGTTATCGGATGTGGTCTGAAGAGTATTATAATATTACCGGTAAAAGGGTGCCGATTGACATTTTTCACTCAACACAGTACATAGTGAGGCTAATTGAAGAGGGCACGATAAAATTTGGAGAACTGATCGACGATATTGCCTACCACGATCCCTGTGATCTTGGCAGAAACAGCAAAATATTTGATGAGCCTCGTTACATACTCGACAAAATCCCCGGTCTCAATTCCGTAGAACTGAGAGATAATCGAGAGTATTGTAACTGCTGCGGATCAGGAGGGGATCTCCTGGTATCAAATCAGGAACTTTCCCTTGATATCGCGAGGCGCAAGGTCCACGAATTTCTTGATACAGGTGCCAAGACCCTGGTAACGGCGTGTCCCTCATGTATACGGTCTATAAATATGGCTAAAGTGACGGAGAAAGAGCGGTTTAAGGTGAAGGATATTTCCCAGATGGTCTGGGAGGCCATGTCAAATTTGACAAAATAATTAACGAAACATATTGACAGAATTATTGATCTAAACATATTGTGATGAGAGGAGAAGACGATGCATGAAGAAATAGGGAACACCCCGTTGCATGATTGGCATCTCTCGCATGGTGCCAATATGGCCGTTTTCGGCGGTTATGATATGCCGCTCTGGTATCCCTCGGGTGCAAAAAAGGAACATTTAACGGTTCTTACAAATGCCGGCCTTTTCGACACAAGCCATATGGCCGTTATTATGGTTACAGGTGCAGACGCTTTTGAATTGCTCCAGTTGTGTTTTACCAAGGACCTGAATACCTGCGTGGGCAAAAAGAAAGCCCCCTTAAAACCCGGTAGATGTGTCTATGGCGCGTACTTGAATGAACATGGTGAACTCATAGATGATGCCATCGTGTCCCAGATAGAGGATAATATTTACATGATCGTCGTAAATGCCGGTATGGGGGGCGACGTTGCAAGTCATATGACCGACTATGCCGACTTACGAGACGTTGAGATAATAGATCTTACAGACAAAATTGGCAAGATAGACATTCAGGGCCCTATGGCTGCCGGTATTCTCATGAACGTTCTGAAAGAACCGGAAAAAGTTTTTGACGAGATGTTCTACTTTACGTTTAAGGGTCATTTCGATAGTACATCCACTTTTGCCGGTACGGTGAGCTTTACCGACGGCACGCCTCTTTTGCTTTCCCGGACTGGCTATACCGGGGAGTTTGGCTTTGAAATCTTTGTGAACCCTGATCATCTTATCGGGACATGGGAAATGATCCTGGCAGCAGGCAAGAAGTTTGATCTTATTCCGTGCGGTCTTGCTGCTAGGGACTCGTTAAGGGCTGGAGCTTTGCTTCCCCTCTCTCACCAGGATATCGGACCATGGCCGTTTGTTAATCACCGCTGGCTTTTTACCCTGCCGTATAATGACGACGGAACAGGTTTTACCAAGAAGTTTATAGGTGACGAAGCCCTTCATAATATAGAAGAATCAGAACACACATGTGCTTTTGCGGGCTATGATCTCCGTAAGGTTTCCACCCATGACCCCGTGGCGTATGTGTTGGACTCTGCCGGCAAGGAAATCGGAACGGTTTTAACATGTGTGAGTGATATGGCAATCGGGCGTCACGGTGATCGGATTTACAGCATTTCCAGCCCCGACAAACCGGAAGGGTTCAATCCGAAAGGACTCTGCTGTGGATTTGTCAAGGTGAAACCGAAGCTTCTTCCAGGTCAAATCGTGGAGCTCAAGGATAACAGGCGGAAGATAAAGGTCATGATAACGGATGACATCCGTCCGGATCGTACCGCACGCCGGCCGATAAAAGAGATGTTAAAAGTTTAGAGTTCTGAACCCAGAACTTTGAACCCGAAACTTTGAACTCAGAACTAAACAAAAGGAGGGACCAGTGAAAGAGATCAGTCAATTAATTTTACCCGATGATGTTCGCTATGCAGAAGATCATGAATGGGCCAGGCCCGAAGGTGAAACGGTAAGAGTCGGAATCGACGACTATGCCCAGGATCAGCTCGGAGACGTTGTGTTTGTCGAACTGCCTCAGGTGGGCGATACCTTTGCGAAAGACGAAGAGTTCGGGACAGTGGAATCAGTCAAGGCCGTTTCCGAATTGTATATGCCGATCGGCGGAGAAATCCTCGCTGTAAACACTGCCCTTGAAGAATCCCCTGAACTGGTAAACAGCGATCCGTATGACGGTGGATGGATGATTGAGATCATACCCAACAATCCGGATGATTGGGATGCCCTCATGACCAGAGATGCTTACATTGAAGCGCTTAAAGGGGGGAAATAAATGCGTTACTTACCTCATACCAGTGAAGATATCACTTCGATGCTGGCGGAAGTGGGGGTGGATGATCTCGACGGCCTTTTCCCGACGATTCCTGAGGACTGTCGTTACAGGGATGAACTCAATTTACCGGAGCCCTTGACCGAGTGGGAATTGAACGACCGTATGGGTGCTCTTTCAGACAGTATGGCCGTCTCTCCGGAATACAAAATGTTTATTGGTGCGGGCAGTTATGAACATTATATTCCGGCGTCGGTCTCAAATCTCCTTGGCCGTTCAGAGTTTGTGACATCTTATACCCCCTACCAGCCGGAAATAAGCCAGGGGACATTACAGGCGATTTATGAGTATCAGACGCTTACCGCCCGGCTTCTCGGCATGGAAGTGGCAAATGCGTCGATTTATGACGGCGCTTCTGCCCTGGCTGAAGCACTGCTGATGGCGCTCCGAATAACGAGAAAAAGAAAGGTTGCCATTTCATCTCTTATTCATCCTTTCTATCGTCGTGTGGTTCAAACCTATCTTGAACCATCCGGTTATGAAATTGTGGAGCTTCCATATCTTGACGATGGCAGGACCGATCTTTCGAGGCTTGCCGGAATGGACGATCTTGCAGCGGTTGCGGTTCAGTCGCCCAACTTTTTCGGATGTATTGAAAATCTGAAGGAAATAGGTGAGATGGCGCATGAAAAGAGCGCTCTTCTCGTTGCTTCGTTTACGGAACCCCTTGCTTACGGACTTTTTAAAAATCCCGGGAGCCAGGGTGCCGATATTGTGTGCGGGGAAGGTCAAAGCCTCGGTATCCCTCAGTCATTTGGAGGCCCGGTGCTCGGGATGTTTGCCAGCAACATGAAATATGTGCGCAGTATGCCCGGCCGCCTGGTAGGCAAAACCACCGACCTGGACGGCAAAAGGGGATTTGTTCTGACGCTTGCCACAAGGGAGCAGCACATCCGCCGGGAGAAAGCGACTTCCAACATCTGCACCAATAACAGTCTCTGTGCCCTTGCGGCTGCGATGTATATGGCTTCTATAGGCGGTACTGGGATGCGGGAACTTGCCAAGCTCAACTATGACAAATCCGAGTATCTTAAATCGGAATTGAAAAAAGCAGGATTCAAAATAAGCTTTGAAAGTCCTACCTTCAATGAGTTCGTTGTGGAATTCTCCGCAGGTTTTGAGAAAACTTACGAGCGTCTCCTGGAGAAGAAGATAGTGGCCGGCCTTCCGCTTGCTCCCTACTATCCGGAACTTTCCAGTCACTATCTTTTATGTGTAACGGAAACAAGAACCAGAGAAGACATAGACGCGCTGGTCAGGGAGGTGAAATCATGAAAGAATCTTTAGGCACTTCCGGCCTGATACTTAATGAACCTCTGCTCTGGGAAAAAGGGAAGAAGGGACGGCGGGGTTTTTCTTTACCCCGGCGCGACGTTGAGTTTTCTCCCCTGAATGAAGAACTTGCAGGTGAAGGCCCGGACTTTCCTGACCTCTCCGAGGTGGACGTGGTACGCCATTATACCCGGCTCTCCACGTGGAATTTCGGGGTGGACACCGGTATGTACCCTCTCGGATCATGCACTATGAAGTACAATCCGAAAACCAATGAAAGACAGGCAGGCCTTCAAGGATTTGCCGGGGCTCATCCACTGCTTCCGGCCGGTCTGTCACAGGGGACGCTTAAACTGATGTTTGAGCTTGAACAGTATCTTTCGGAAATTACCGGAATGGATGCTGTCACCCTCCAGCCGGCGGCCGGAGCTCATGGGGAATTTACCGGGATGCTCGTAATTTACGCCTACCACAAGAGCAAGGGGCAGCGACGTTCGAAGATCATCGTTCCCGATACCGCGCACGGCACAAACCCTGCCAGCGCAATGCTTTGCGGTTACCAGTCCGTGCCGGTAAAATCAAATGAACAGGGGATCCTTTCTCCCGAAGCAGTGGCCGACGTTATGGATGAGGACACGGCGGGAATTATGGTGACTAATCCTAACACACTCGGTCTCTTTGAGGAAAACATCAAAAAAATAGCCGAAATCGTCCACGCAAAAGGAGGGCTCGTCTATTGTGACGGCGCAAACATGAACGCTGTTATGGGCATCGTACACATGGGAGAGATCGGGATTGACGTGCTTCACCTGAACCTCCATAAAACTTTCTCCACTCCCCACGGAGGTGGCGGGCCCGGTTCCGGACCGGTCTGTGTCAAGAAACACCTTGAACCATTTCTTCCTGTTCCCCGCGTGGTTGAGGAAAATGGCAAATATTTACTTTCTGAAGATTTTCCTCAATCTGTCGGCAAACTACAGGCCTTTTATGGGAATTTTGGTGTCATGATAAAGGCTTACAGTTATATCCTGAGCATGGGCCCCGGAGGCCTTAAGAAGGCCAGCCAGCTGGCTGTACTGAACGCCAATTACATCAAGGAAAAGTTGAAAGGGGTATTTCATCTTCCCTATGACAGGCCCTGTATGCATGAGTGCGTCTTTTCCGACGAGTTTCAAAATGCCGACAAGGTTACAACCCTGGACATGGTGAAGCGCCTTATGGATTACGGTTATCATCCGCCCACCATCTATTTCCCGCTTGTAGTGCACGGTTCGATCATGATCGAACCCACCGAAACAGAATCCAAAGAGGACATCGATCTTTTCATTGAAGCACTAAAAGCGATAGCGGATGAGGCAAAGAAAAATCCGGCGTTGCTGCACAATGCCCCAAGCCGCTGCAAAGTAAGAAGGCTGGATGAGACAACCGCGGCACGAAAACCGTGCCTTGCCGGGTGAAAACATTTAGGGGTCAGCTCGAAACAAATTCCATTTTTCTCTTCCTCGCATAACTATAATTCCCTCTCCTTTGGCGGGAGAGGGTGAGGGAGAGGGGGAGGAAAGAGCTTAAGATACCCCGCCTTGTAGGCGGGGAACTTCAATTTCAAATTACAGGCTTAAGAGAGTTACCCCCCCCCCTGAAATCGCATGCCATTCATCCTGGGTACAGCACAGGATATTCCGCACATAATTTCAAAAAAAATTTAAAAAAATAACTTGTATTTTTAAAAATTTGGTTTACATACTCCCAGTAATTAAGAAGAAAAACAAACAATAGGAGGAAAAGTAAAAGAAATGGATTCGCTCGCTTTCAAGAAAGAGGAGTTAAAGATTGAGGAGGACGATCAACCTCCAGGTAGTATAATGAGAGAACCGGTACAGCCGGTTTTTTCTCATGTAACCACCCAAATTCACCGTATCAAAGAAAGACCATTTGTCATTAGTAAACAAGCCGGGATATTCTGCCGGAAGTTTTTCCCGGGAGTCACGGAAACCAGCTGGAATGATTGGCGATGGCAGATCAAAAACAGTATTACAAATTTAAAGGAATTAGAAAAAATTATTTTACTTACCTCAAGAGAGAGAAATCCAATTACCGATATTAGCAATTCCCTTCCCTTACGTATTACTCCTTATTATGCAAGTTTGCTTGATCCGGATAACTCTGAGCAGGCAATTCGCAAGGCTGTGGTGCCAAGAGAAGATGAACTTTTAATCTCAGAGGGGGAGGCGGGAGACCCCCTTGGAGAGGAGCATGCGAGTCCTATACCTAATATTGTCCACCGTTACCCGGACCGTGTTCTCCTGCTTTTAACAGATGTATGTTCCACCTATTGCAGGTATTGCACGCGTTCACATATGGTGGCAAAAAATAAAAAACGCTTCAGTAATGCTGTTCTATTGCGCGCGATTGAGTACATCCGTCAGAATCCCGATATCCGCGATGTGCTTATTTCCGGGGGCGATCCCTTGACCTGTTCGGATTCTCAATTGGACTTTATGTTATCTGAGTTACGAAAGATCCCGCATGTGGAGATTATCAGGATCGGAACAAAAGTGCCGGTGGTTTTGCCTCAACGCATCACCAAGTCCCTTGTTAAGATGCTTAAGAAGTATCATCCTCTCTTTCTGAGCATACACTTTACCCATCCGGATGAAATCACTCCTGAAGTGACAGAGGCCTGTTCCCGGCTGGCTGATGCGGGGATGCCACTGGGAAGCCAAACGGTGCTCTTAAAAGGCATTAACGATAACGTAGAGACAATGAAACGTCTTGTTCATGGTCTTCTTAAGATTCGTGTGCGCCCTTATTACCTTTATCAGTGTGATCCCATTCTCGGATCCGGGCATTTTCGTGTCCCCGTGGAAGAAGGATTGAAAATTATTCATGGGTTGCAGGGGTTTACCTCCGGTTATGCCGTTCCGCATTACGTAATCGACTCCCCTGGAGGCGGCGGGAAGATCCCTCTATTGCCTGAATATTTTATGGGGCGTGACGGGAATTATGTAATCCTGAAAAATTTTGAGGGAAAAATATTTAAGTATCCCGATTTTTGTAAAAGAGTGAGTTAAAGTATCATTACTCAATGCTCCAGGAGGCGATCTATCGGAAACCCGGTAGATCGCCTCGCGTTTATATGAACCTGCGGAAATTGATGGGCCGTAGAGCATGTCTTTAGAAATGAAACAGGAATATCATGAAGATAGGTTTGACGTTTGATTTAAAAAGCGAATATATAAAGCAGGGTTTCTCTCCGGAAGAAGCTGCTGAATTTGATAGCGAAGAAACTGTCGAAGGCATTGAAAAAGCCTTGGGACAATCAGGATACAAGACCGATCGTATCGGTAATTTTAAGCAGCTTGTCCAGCGGATCAATCACGGCGACCGGTGGGATCTGGTTTTCAATATTGCGGAAGGTATGTATGGTTTTGGCCGTGAAGCACAGGTCCCTGCGCTGCTGGACGCTTACCGGATACCGTATGTCTTTTCAGATCCTCTCGTGCTATCTTTGACCTTGCATAAGGGCATGACGAAAAGGATTATCAGGGACAACCATATCCCTACCGCCGATTTTGTCATCGTAAGTCATGTCAGAGATGTTGAGAATGTCCATCTTGACTATCCTCTTTTCGCGAAACCGGTTGCGGAAGGAACGGGGAAAGGTATCACTAAAAAATCCCTCACAGAAACTCCCGACGAATTGCGTGTAGTATGTAAACAATTGCTAAAAAGATTTAATCAGTCTGTACTGGTGGAAGAGTACCTTCCGGGAAGAGAATTTACCGTTGGTATCGTTGGAACAGGCGAGGAAGCGCGTGTAATCGGAGTTATCGAAATCATTTTAAACCAGAAAGCGGAAAGGAGTGGTTACTCCTACCTTAACAAGGCTCACTACCAGGATCGGGTAGAATATGTCCTGGTGGAAGAGGAGATGGAGAGAATCTGCAGTGAAATTGCCCTGAAGGCATGGCAGGCCCTCGAATGCCGTGACGGGGGAAGGGTCGATCTCCGTTGCGATAAAAATAATAATCCTCAATTCATGGAGATCAATCCTCTGGCGGGATTGAATTACCTTGATTCAGATCTCCCTATTATTGCCTATAAAAATGGCTATACCTTTGCGGATTTGATTCGAATGATCATGGAATCCGCTTTAAGGCGGGTTAAAAAGTGAGACCTGGTTGTGTTTCCTTATGAAAAAACGAATTGTGATTTTATTTAATGAAGTTTCCGTTAACGCGCGGAAAGATGAAACAGACGTTCTGGATCAGGTTCAGTTTGTAGATGCGGCGCTGAAAGAACTGGGATATGAGACCTTTCCTGTCCAGTTCTCATTGAAGATAGATAAAGTGGTGGAGGAAATTCGCAGAATCAAACCGATGCTGGTGTTCAACCTTGTAGAATCCATTCAGAATCACGGGGAATTAATATACTTCGCTCCGGCTGTCTTAAAGGTTTCGGGCGTACCTTTTACCGGATCCGGGGCGGATTCCATGTTTCTTACTACCCACAAAGTCCTGACTAAAAAAATGATACAGTATCATGGATTACCTACATCTCCGTTTTTCACGCTGGAAGAAACACACCGGTTGCAGTCTGATCGTCGATATATCCTGAAACCCGTTTGGGAAGATGGTTCCCTGGGGCTGGATGAAGATTCGGTGTTTACCCGCTCCAATCGCGCAATATTGGAAAAGATAAAGACGCTGCCTTCGGAGGATTATTTTATCGAGGAATATATTGACGGAAGAGAGTTCAATGTTTCCCTTCTTGCCACACGAGATGGTCCGATGATTCTTCCGGCTGCGGAGATGCTGTTTGTTGATTATCCTGAAGAGAAACCTAAAGTAGTCGGATATACCGCGAAGTGGCGGGAAGATTCTTTTGAATACCAGCACACTCAAAGAATTTTTCCTGAGGATTCACAAAGTCAATCTCTGTGCCGGACTTTGAGTGAGATTGCAGGAAAATGCTGGAAGAACTTTTTTCTTCGTGGATGGGCACGGGTGGATTTCAGGATAGATCAGCATAATAGACCATATATACTGGAAATCAACGCCAATCCCTGCATCTCACCTGATAGCGGATTTGTAGCTGCTACTCGTGAGGCAGAGATCCCATTTCCTATGGTTATTGATAATATCCTTAAGGACAGCCTGAAGGAAAAATTATGAATTTTGATATAACCAAGATGGCTTTTCGTTATCAGGAAAGAGAAAATGATATTCACTCTATTGCAGAGATCGTGAAATCCACCGGGTTTTTTTACGATGACGAGGCAAACATTGCGGTGGAATTAATCCGGGAACGTCTGGAAAAAGGATGTCTCAGTGAGTACTATTTTGTATTTGCTGATTATGAAGAAAAGACTCAGGCCTATAGCTGCTATGGTCCAATCCCCGGAACGAAAAGCGTTTTTGATTTATACTGGATTGTTACCCATAATGATTATCGCGGTTATGGAATCGGGAGAAGCCTCCTGCAAGAAACTGAAAAAAGGGTAAAAGAGATGGGAGGAACAGCCCTCTATGCGGAAACATCCTCTCGCGAAAAATACATTTCCACCCGTATGTTTTATAGAAAAAATGTCTTTACTGAAGTAGCCCGGATAAAGGATTTTTACAATACCGGGGATGATAAAATAATTTACGTAAGACAACTGGTATAAAATGCTGGATTAATTTGAGATATAAATAGTGTTAACTTAGATGGTCTCGTAAAAAGTCGAAATATGCACAATTTTGTCATTCCCGTGAAAACGGGAATCCAGTCTTTTCAAGCACTTAGCCCTCTATGGATTTCCGCCTACGCGGGAATGACAGACTTTTTACGAGACTGTCAACTTAAGTAGTCCCCCATGTAATATGGAATGGGTTACCGCTTATTGTTCGTGTCGGTATAATTATTATCGGAACTTGCGTCTTTTCGGAGACTGGAAAACCGGTGTTCAAGAGATCCGATACCAATTAGAAGTGATACCGTAAGTAACGTAATGATAATCGCTTCCATGAAATGACCGAATCCCACCATTGCACCGATTCCTGCAAGAATCCAGATCACCGATGCGGATGTAATCCCTCTGACAAGCCCTTCGCGAGCTATGATTACTCCGGCGCCGAGAAATCCGATACCCGTAACGACCTGACCAAGCACCCGTGTCATATCGACATTCTCGCCAGAGTGAGCTACGCCGAGACTTATGAAGATATTGGTGCCGAGACAGATAAAAATGCTTGTTCGGATTCCGGCCGGTTTACCTGCCAATTGTCTTTCAAATCCGATAATACTCCCGCATAATACAGTCAAAGCAATCTTGATCCAGAAATCGAATGAACTGATATCCATAAATTTATAACCTTCAAAAACATAGTTGAGACCTTTGAATCTTGTCATTTCGAGGAGTGTTAACGACGAGAAATCTTAAAAAAAGACCACTCAAAAACTCGATTATCATGTTTAATAACAATTAATCAATAAATTCTTGGAAAAATAAATAAATAGGAACAGCGTACATGCTCAGTAATCAGGTGACTCATTTGGTCTGTGTTATAAAGAAGGGTAGGGGGATTTTACTCTTGACATCCCAAGCTTTTTTGTTGACTATACAAAAGCTTTAACGAAATAACAGAAGGTATCATGCATTAAACAACAAACGATCTTTTCTTCTTAAACACAAGAAAGGTCTAAAAATGGTAAATAATCATACAGAACCCCGTTTTCTTTAAATAGAGGCGGGGTTTTGTTTTCTTCTCATAGTAAAGTGATTATGGCGAAAGTATTCTTCATCTCGCTCAATGATATAGGAAATTAAAAGAGAAGAGGGAAAAGTGGCAAAAAACAACAACGGTGCGAATCTCGGCTTTGAAAGTCAATTATGGGCGGCGGCGGATAAACTCCGGGGACATATGGATGCCTCGGAATACAAGCGTGTTGTCCTCGGATTGATCTTTCTGAAGTATATCTCCGATACCTTTCAAGCCAAATATAAAAAACTGGAGGCGACCAGAGAAACAAAATACACTGATCCGGAAGATCGTGATGAATATGCCGCCGCCAATGTCTTTTGGGTACCCAAAGAAGCCCGATGGGAAGTCCTTAGGGCGGGGGCGAAGCAGCCTACCATCGGCAAGCTCATCGATGACGCTATGGTTGCCATCGAAAAAGAAAATCCCTTCCTCAAGAACGTTTTGCCCAAGGACTATGCACGCCCCGCTCTTGATAAATATCGTCTGGGCGAGCTTATCGACATCGTAAGCACAATAGGCCTTGGCGACGATGCGTCACGCTCACAAGACATCCTGGGCCGCGTCTACGAATACTTTCTCGGAAAATTTGCAGCCGCCGAAGGTAAAGGGGGCGGTGAATTTTATACTCCCCAATGTGTCGTCAAACTCCTTGTTCAAATGATCGAACCCTACAAAGGCCGTATTTATGACCCCTGTTGCGGTTCGGGAGGCATGTTCGTACAGAGTGAACGGTTTGTCAAAGATCACGGCGGAAGATATCGTGATATTATCATCTACGGGCAGGAGTCGAACGCGACGACCTGGAAGCTTGCCAAAATGAACCTGGCCATCCGTGGCATCGATCCCAACCTTGGCTCACAACAGGCAGACAGTTTTCACAACGATCTTCACAAAGACTTACGAGCCGATTTTATCCTTGCCAATCCGCCATTTAACATGAGCGACTGGGGCGGCGAACGCCTCAAAGACGATGTTCGATGGAAATTCGGCGTGCCGCCGGCAAACAACGCAAACTACGCTTGGATTCAGCATTTCATTCATCATCTTTCGCCGAATGGAATTACAGGCTTCGTTATGGCGAATGGTTCCATGTCCACTAATACGACAAGCGAAGGGGAAATCCGCAAAAACATCATCGAGGCCGACCTTGTCGACTGCATGATCGCCCTTCCTGGACAGCTCTTCTATACGACACAGATTCCCGTCTGTCTCTGGTTTGTCACGCGAAACAAGAAAAACGGAAAGTTTAAGGACCGAAGCGGCCACACACTCTTCATTGATGCCCGCAAGATGGGAACCCTCATAGACCGAGTTCATCGTGAATTATCAGACGATGAAATCAGTAAAATAGCAGCCACCTACCATGCCTGGAGAGGCGAACCGATAACTCCCTCTACCCTTGTGGGAGAGGGTGGGGGTGAGGGGTACAACGATATCCCCGGGTTCTGCAAGTCGGTCGAAACAAAAGAAATTAGAGACCACGGATATGTTCTGACCCCGGGCCGGTATGTAGGCGCGGCCGAGATCAAGGACGACGGAATTCCCTTCGAGGAAAAAATGGCTAAACTCTCAGCCACGCTGTATGAGCAGTTCGCCAAAGCTCAAGAACTCGATAAGGTTATTCGTAAGAACTTAGCCGTATTAGGGTTTGGAAAATGAAGAGAAAACAAAACAATAAAGTGCTTTCCAGCGCAACCGGCACGGACCGGAAATCCAGAGGACGAAATAAACCGGATGTTATTATGCCTGCTCCGGCACCCTTGCAGGAAATGCCGGAAAAATATGGAGAGTTCCTGACTAAGTTGAAAGAGAGGATTAGCCGCGAGCGTTTCAAGGCTATACTGTCGGCGAATTCCGCTCTGGTTCTCATGTACTGGGACATCGGCCAATCCATTTTGGAACGGCAACGTGACAAAGGCTGGGGAGCAAAGGTGATCGACCGTCTTTCACGTGACCTGAAAAAAGCCTTTCCCGATATGAGCGGATTTTCTCCGCGCAATCTCAAATACATGCGCAAATTTGCCGAATCCTGGTCAGACAGGATAATAGTGCAAGAGGTGCTTGCACAAATTACCTGGTATCACAATCTGGCTTTACTGGAGAAGTGCAAGGATATCGAGGTTCGCTTGTGGTATGCCCACAAAACCATCGAGAACGGGTGGAGCCGCAATATTCTCGCCATTCAGATTGAGACACGCCTCCATGAGCGGCAAGGCAAAGCAGTCAGCAATTTCTCGGCGGTTTTACCTCCGGCGGACTCCGATATGGTCGCTCAGATTTTTAAAGATCCCTACATATTCGATTTTCTGGGTACCGACGATCCACGCCGGGAAACCGAACTCGAACAAAAATTAGTCGACCATATTCAGAGCTTCCTTCTGGAGCTTGGCTAGGGCTTTGCGTTTGTCGGAAGGCAAGTGCATCTGGAAGTTGGAGATGATGATTTCTATATCGACCTGTTGTTTTACCACCTGAGACTTCGGTGTTATGTCATCGTGGAACGAAAAGCGCTTTTGATTTATACTGGATTGTCACCCATAATGATTATCGCGGTTATGGAATCGGGAGAAGCCTCCTGCAGGAAACTGAAAAGAAGGTAAAAGAGATGGGAGGAACAGCCCTCTATGCGGAAACATCCTCTCGCGAAAAATACATTTCCACCCGCATGTTTTATAGAAAAAATGTCTTTACTGAAGTAGCCCGGATAAAGGATTTTTACGATACCGGGGATGATAAAATAATTTACGTAAGACAACTGGTATAAAATACTGGATTAATTTGAGATATAAATAGTGTTAACTTAGATGGTCTCGTAAAAAGTCGAAATATGCACAATTTTGTCATTCCCGTGAAAACGGGAATCCAGTCTTTTCAAGCACTTAGCCCTCTATGGATTTCCGCCTACGCGGGAATGACAGACTTTTTACGAGACTGTCAACTTAAGTAGTCCCCCATGTAATATGGAATGGGTTACCGCTTATTGTTCGTGTCGGTATAATTATTATCGGAACTTGCGTCTTTTCGGAGACTGGAAAACCGGTGTTCAAGAGATCCGATACCAATTAGAAGTGATACCGTAAGTAACGTAATGATAATCGCTTCCATGAAATGACCGAATCCCACCATTGCACCGATTCCTGCGAGAATCCATATCACCGATGCGGATGTAATTCCTCTGACAAGCCCTTCGCGAGCTATGATTACTCCGGCGCCGAGAAATCCGATACCCGTAACGACCTGACCAAGCACCCGTGTCATATCGACATTCTCGCCGGAGTGGGCTACGCCGAGACTTATGAAAATATTGGTACCGAGACAGATAAAAATGCTTGTTCGGATTCCGGCCGGTTTACCTGCCAATTGTCTTTCAAATCCGATAATGCTCCCGCATAATACAGTCAGGGCAATCTTGATCCAGAAATCGAATGAACTGATATCCATAAATTTATAACCTTCAAATATATAGTTGAGACCTTTGAATCTTGTCATTTCGAGGAGTGTTAACGACGAGAAATCTTAAAAAAAAGAAGACCACTCAAGAACTCGATTATCATGTTTAATAACAATTAATGGCTGGCTTTGCTATAAAAGCGTACCCCCCCCTCTTGAATTTATAAGACACTGAAGATACTTTATGACAAGTACAAATAAAAGTACAAAGGAGCTTCAGTGTTATGAAAACAGAAGAGGCAAAAAAATTTTCATGATGCACACCGCCTTCACAAAGAAGGCATAAGCAAAGCACAAATATCAAAAATCCTGAATATCAGAAAACCAACCATCATTACGTGGTTAAGTCAGGATAGCTATAATGAAAATCGCGGATGGCAAAAAGGCCATGCCCGTAAATATACTGATACAGAGTTCTCCGATCGTATTTGTGCCCTAAAGCGCAGGCGAATTGAGAACAAGTGCTATTTTGTAGGCAGCAACTACGTTCAGATGGATTACGCCAAACAATATCCTGGCCAAATGCTGCCTTCTACCTGGTTCATAGATAAAACAATACGCCAGGCTGGCCTGCAGACAAAGAAGCCTAAAAAGCACAAAAGAGGTGGAGCACAATATTTACTATATCCGATCCAGTTAGTCAGGAATCTGGGCTATGTTCAACAATCTGCAGACTTCATTGGTAAAAAATACATTTCCGGACAAAGTGAACCGATTAACATTTTTTCGACCAGTTATTATGCGCCGTTTAAACTGTATCAAATCAAGCCCGTAAATGCGGAAAGGGCTGTATATGCTATAGAAAAGTTAACAGGGTTCTGGCAGAAATATCCTTTGCCGAATGTCCTTCGTATGGATAATGGTTTACAGTTCAGAGGAACTGCCCGGGGCAAACGAAGCCTTGGCATCTTCCTTAAGTTTCTTTTAAATCTTGGTATCAAACCATTATTCGGTTCTCCATCAAAACCGTGGACAAATCCACATATAGAAGGCCACAATCGGGTATTTAATGAAAAAGTATGGAGACAAAACTTTTTTACCAACAGAGATCAAATCGCTGTCGAGTGTGAACGGTTTAACGAAGAGAGCCTTGAATATTTTCATTTTAAATATTCTCAACTGGTCTTTAATAGTAACTTCAGTTATATAGAGCACAACCAAGACATTGAAACAAATAAGCTTATATCCACAGTGGGTAAGAAAATATACTTTATTCGCTTTGCACAGTCCACCGAAAAGGGCAAGGATGCTTACATTACTATCCTCAACGAAAAAGTTTCTTTACCTGAACAATACAACCATCAGTTCGTTTTTGCTGAGTGGGATATTGATAAAGAACAGTTGGTGATCTATTCAGAATTTCAAAGAGCTGTTACTTTGATCATGAAGCAAAAGTTTTACCTCAATATATGAGGTGACCTATCCCTCCAATATCAATCAAGGGGGTACGCTTTCATAGCAAAGTTAGCAATTAATCAATAAATTCTTAGAAAAATAAATGAATAGGGACAGATGTACATGCTCAGTAATCAGGTGACTCATTTGGTCTGTGTTATAAAGAGGGAAGGGGGATTTTACTCCTTGACATTCCAGCCTTTTTTGTTAACTATACAAAAGCTTTAACGAAACAACAGAAGGTATCATGCATTAAACAACAAACGATCTTTTCTTCCTTAAACACAAAAAGGTCCTGAAGATGGCAGATAATCGCAAAAAGACCCCGTATCTCTCAAATAGAGGCGGGGTTTTGTTTTATAAAACACCACACCTCAGTATAACAGAGAACAATTAAATGATCACAGACACTACATTCTTCACAAACGAACCGGGCTACGCGCTGCTTGACCGGTTCAGAAAAACGTTAAAACACGTACAATATTTTGATGTATTGGTCGGGTACTTCCGTACCAGTGGATTCCATCAATTGTACGAGTCATTTGAATCCATTGATAAAATCAGGATTCTGGTAGGTCTGAATGTCGACCGGAAAGCCTATGAAATCATTGAATCGGTGCGATCCCGAGGAGAATTCGATTTTGAATCTCACAGTAGAACAAAACGCATATTCAGTGAACAGACGGCATCAGACATGGGTGAATCGGAAGACTCTTATGAAATCGAAACAGGCATCAGAAAATTTATAGAATTTCTTACCGCTGATTGCGCCGACAAAGACCAGGACATAAAAAACGGCGGCAACGGAAAAAAGATGGAGCTTCGCGCCTATCCCAGTGAAAACATCCATGCCAAAGTATATATCAGCCGCTTTAAAAAAGATGAGTTAGACTTCGGTAGAGTAATCACCGGTTCCAGCAATTTTTCTGAGAGTGGTCTTATCGCAAACAGAGAATTCAATGTTGAATTAAAAGACAAGATTGATGTCGATTTTGCACTAAAACAATTTGAATCCCTGTGGAAGGACGGCGTAAATATCTCACAGGAATATGTCGAAACTATCCAGAACAAAACTTGGCTTAATGACACCATCACGCCCTATCAACTGTACTTGAAAATGCTCTATGAATACCTGAAGGAAGACATTAATCTTGATGAGGAAATTGATATATATCTTCCTGAAGGCTTCATGGACCTGATGTATCAAAAGCATGCGGTTGTCTCCGCTAAAAAAATCCTGGATGCATACAACGGCGTATTTTTGGCCGATGTTGTCGGTTTGGGAAAAACCTATATCTCCGCTTTGCTTGCACAACAACTGCCCGGCGGTAAACTGATAATCTGTCCGCCCGTCCTGAAGGATTATTGGAAAGATACATTCTTTGAGTTCGGAATTCAAAAATTCCGGGTTGAATCCCTTGGAAAGCTCGATCAAATCCTGAAGGAAGGAACTGATAAATACGACTATATCTTTATCGATGAAGCCCACCGTTTCAGGAATGAATACACGCAGAGTTTTGAAAGCATACATCAAATCTGTTTCGGCAAAAAGGTTATCCTGGTTTCGGCCACACCTCTCAACAATACCTTTCAGGATATTTACAGCCAGTTAAAATTATTTCAGATTCCCAAGAAGTCCACAATTCCGGGAGTGCCGAACCTTGAAAAGTTTTTTAAGAGTCTGGAACGTAAACTCAAAGGTATCAGTAAATCCGATCCTGAATATATAGACGCCATAAAAGAAGGTTCCAAAAATATCAGAGAGAACATACTCAAGTGTGCAATGGTCAGGAGGACGCGATCCGAAATCACCAGCTATTTCAGCAAAGACCTTGATGAACAGGGTCTGTTTTTTCCAGATGTTGAAGATCCAAGACGGGTCATTTACCGATTTGATGGACAAATAAGCACCACCTTTAACCAGACTATAGAACTGTTGAGAAAACTAAAATATGCGCGTTATACACCTCTGCTTTACCTGAAAGAGGAACTTCCTGAATTTGAGAAACAAAGCCAGCGCAACGTCGGCGGCTTTATGAAAGTTATTTTGGTGAAGCGTCTTGAAAGCAGCTTTTATGCCTTTCGCAAGACATTGGGCCGTTTCGTTGAATCCTCTGTAAATTTCATTGATATGTTCAACAGGGGAACCGTCTTTATAAGCAAAAAAGTGGATGTTTACGATTTGCTGGATGAAGACAATGAAGAAAAAATAATTCAGTTCATAGAACAGGAAAAGATTGAAAAGTACGATGCAAGTGAATTTAAGCCGGAATTAATGGAAGATCTGAATGCCGACCTGAAGTTGCTTAAAGCCATTCGGGATTTATGGGCAGGAGTGAGCTCAGATCCCAAACTGGAAGCATTCATCAATGGCCTGAAAACTGACAAAGAACTCAAAGATAAAAAGATTATCATCTTTACTGAATCTAAGGAAACAGGTGATTACCTGTTTGAAAATCTAAATATTCATTTTCCCAAAAAAGTTCTGTTCTATTCGAGCAATGGAGGGGTATTATCTGACGGCAGGAAGCCCGTCTCCGTCGCAAGAGACTTGATAAAAGAAAACTATGACCCAACCTGCAAAGTTCAGACTGATGAACTACGCATTCTGATCAGTACCGATGTACTCGCTGAAGGTATCAATCTGCACCGTTCCAATATCGTAATCAATTATGATTTGCCATGGAATCCCACCAAGGTGCTTCAAAGGGTAGGACGTGTAAACCGGGTAGGAACTAAACACAAAGACATTTATATCTTCAATTTCTTTCCCACAGATCAATCGGATACACACATCGGCCTGGAGGATAACATTAAATCAAAGATTCAGGCGTTTCACGACACCCTTGGCGAAGATGCTCGATATCTTACCGAAGAAGAGATCGTATCATCACATGAACTTTTTGGGGATACCCTGTATAAGCGATTGACAAGCAAAAAAACATACCAGGGTGAAGACGACAAAGGCGGACGGTCTGAGCTGGAATATCTCAAGTTCATCCGGGATATCAGAGATAATCAATCCGACCTTTTTGAAAAGATCAAGCTGCTGCCTAAAAAAGCCCGCTCTGCCAGAGACAATGATGCGGAAAGCGACCAATTGCTCACTTTTTTCCGAAAAGGCAAACTGAAAAAATTCTTTGTATCCGATAATAACGATTCCAGAGAATTTACTTTTTTTGAAGCTGTGGATCTCTTTGAATGTGAACCCGACACACCTCGGCAGAAAATCCCAAAGCAATACTACCCGATGCTGGATAAAAACAAAGTTCAGTTTGATTTCATAACATCCGGCGATGTAATGGGAGCGAAAGATTCCGGTGGGAGGGGAGGTCTTTCCAATGAACGCTATGTCGTCATGCGCTTGAAGGCAAAAGAATTGAGAAAATACCAGGGCTTTACCGATGACGATGAAGAATACATCAGACTTGTTCTTAGAGGATATGAGGACGGAGTGATTCCAAAGAATACTACAAAAAATATCAAGAAAAAAATTGAAAAAGAAACCAATCCCCTGAAGGTTCTGGCAATACTGAAGAAAACCATTCCATATAATATTTTAGGCGTGGAAAGACAGGAACAGCCGACTGTATCTTCAAAAAGGGAAGTTATTTTATCTGAGTATTTAAGCGGAAAGAAATAAAGGCCATAAAAGCAAAAAGGACTCAATGACTGAGTCCTTAAGCGTTGGAATCGGCAAGATGATTGCTCACCTTGCAGGAGTAGATTAGCGATAAACAAGTTTTTGTCAAGAAATATTAAAAAAAATTTACTTTTTCCAATATAGATAAAATAAACAGGCAAGTTGTTAAATTCCCTCTCCCTCAGGTGGGAGAGGGTTAAGGTGAGGGGCACAGGACAATCATGGACAAACAAGCAGCCACTGATCTGATCAACAATACCTTCAACCGCCCTTTCAATGAAAGCAGCTTTTCAAATTTTGCCCGAAACCTTCTCAACGATATAGATGAATCAAAAGCCTTTCCGTATTTATATGGAAACTACATCAGACATTCATTCGCAGATCACGTTAAACAATATCGTCGCATCGGCATTTACACAGATCCAAATGGTGAAAGAATTGACGTCCTCATCGTACATCTGAAGCGGGAAACCGCGCTTGAACATGCCCGCACAAGGCAGCGGAACTTCATCGCGTGGTATCTAAACGGGGGCCGTGGCGGTGTGTTGAGAGACGCGGCTCTGGTCGCTTTTGCTTCTCCTGATTTAGACGACTGGCGCTTTTCCTATGTGCGAATGGAATACAAAGAGGAGGTTACTGAATCCGGGAAGGTCAGAGTAAAAGAAGAGCTCACCCCGGCAAAGAGATATTCATTCCTTGTCGGCAAAAATGAACCGAATCATACCGCCCGGCAGCAGTTGCTGCCCCTTCTTAAAAATGATTCAACAAATCCCACCCTCTCAGCACTGGAAGATGCCTTCAGCGTCGAAGCCGTCACAAAACAGTTCTATCTGGACTATAAAGGATTATTCGAGAGACTAACCGAAGAGCTTGATCGCATTCTAAAAAAAGACAGCAAGATAAAACAGGAATTTGAAACCAGATCCATCGACTCCGCCAATTTTGCCAAGAAGCTGCTGGGCCAGATAGTTTTTCTCTATTTCCTCCAGAAAAAAGGTTGGTTGGGTGTACCCCAAGATGAAAGATGGGGGCAGGGTGATAAGAGATTTCTCGGGACATTGCTAAAAAGATGTGTCGCCGATAACAAGAACTTTTTCAACGATTATCTGGAATATCTGTTTTACGAGGCATTGGCCACCACCGAAGGACGGGCAACAATTGATTTGAGCTATTACCCGAAATTTGACTGCAAAATCCCCTTCCTGAATGGCGGATTATTCGAAGCGACATACGATTGGAAAAGCACAAACATTCTTTTGCCTGATGAATTGTTTTCAAACAAGGAAAAGACAAAAGCCGGAGATACAGGTACCGGTATCCTGGATATCTTTGATCGTTATAACTTTACCGTTAAGGAAGACGAACCCCTGGAAAAAGAGGTGGCCGTTGACCCGGAAATGCTGGGAAAGGTTTTTGAAAACCTGCTTCCCGAAAACCTGCGCAAGGGCCAGGGCGCCTATTATACCCCTCGTGAGATCGTCCATTATATGTGCCAGGAAAGCCTTATCAACTATCTGGATACAGCGGTCAACACCGGGGAAATTTCACTATCACAGGATAAACCCACACAGCAAAAATTATTAGGAGAACCCGAACCGGAGCAATTAAATCTAAAAGGCACAGGATACAAAACTGTTATTCCAAAGAAACATATTGAAGATTTCATACACAAAGGCGAATTCGCCATCGAGCACGATACCGCCAAGGAAGAAGGAACAAATTCATACAAATACAAGGTTGATGAATCCATTCGCAAAAATGCCCGGCTTCTGGATGAAAAACTGGAGACCATCAAAATCTGCGACCCCGCAATCGGCTCCGGCGCCTTTCCTGTCGGAATGATGCACGAAATCGTAAAAGCCCGGAATGTGCTGGAGACCTACCTTAAAACCGGGAAAAACGCTTATGAATTCAAACGCCATTGCATCCAGGAATCCATTTATGGGGTAGATATCGACCCCGGCGCCATTGAAATTGCCAAACTTCGCCTCTGGCTTTCACTTGTGGTGGATGAGGAAAATTACCTTGACATAAAACCCCTGCCCAATCTGGATTACAAAATCATGCAGGGCAACAGCCTGATTGAATTACTTTCCACAGAATCATTAGTAAGTTCTACAGATCACAGAAGAACTAAATTAATCGAAGAACTTAAAAAAGCAAAAGACGAATTATTTAACATTACTATTCCTGCCAAAAAAGAAAATAAGCGGCGTGAAATAGATGTCGTCATGAAGAAGTTTTTTGAATATGATCGTGATAAACAAATCAAAAGACTGAATGATGCTATTTTGGCAGTTAAATCTCAACGAAGGCTTTTTGAGGATGATAAAGATAAGAAAGAAGACGAAAAGAAAATCCGAGAAATCGAAAGCAGAATTGAAGAAATAAAGAGCATAGATATACCAAGATCCACCGAACATTTTGAATGGCATATAAATTACTCGGAAATATTTCAAACAAAAGGCGGGTTTGATGTGGTGATTGCGAATCCGCCATATGTGCGAGCGGATTCACCCAACTCTGGCCATGCGGATTTCCGAAAAAAGCTGGAGGAAAGCAATGAATACAAAACGCTGTACGAAAAATGGGATTTATTCATTCCATTCATAGAGAGAGGAATGAAAGTGCTGAGCAAAAAGGGAAACTTACGATTTATAACCTCCAACGCATTATGCACGTCTAAATATGCCCACAAGTTGCTGGATTTGATACAAAAAGAATACGCGATGAACAGCATTGATTATTTTGAAAATATGGAGGTATTTGAGGGAGTAGGCGTCATTCCCGTGGTAATCGGAATCAGGAAAAACAAAAGCGCTGTTGAAAATGTCTCAAAGATAATCCGGCAGGAGGTATTTGAAAATATTCGACAGGAGAAAAGAATACCATTAACCGAGTTCAACAAACTGGGCCGAGATGCATTTCGTAAGGATTACCAGGAAGTCAGCCTTGATGTCGAAACTGAGAAGCTGGGAGATATATGCTACATAAGCTATGGATTGAGACCAAATAGCGATGAGAGATATTGGAAAGGCGAGTTTACAAAAAACGATTTAATCCGTGATACAAGAGATGATATTTATTGCAGGAGATATATAGAAGGGAAAGATATCGCTAAATATGTTATCAATAAAATAAAATTCCTGGAATGGAATACAGGCAGGGTTCCGCATAAGCTGGTCAGAAAAACCTTTCCCGAACTGTTTGACCGCCCTAAAATTCTGAGAGGTCGAGTTACAGGCGCAATCTATGATGATACTAATCTCGTCTGTAATGACAGTATCATGGTCTTTGTCCGGTTTATCGATCTGGCAGGCGTTCATAACAAAAGCATTAAAAACAGCATCACCAAATTTAACAACTTGCCCCGCAGAGAACTTGAAGAAAAGTCGAAAGGCTATAACTTGAAATATCTTCTGGCGATAATAAACTCACGCTTTGCCTATCATCATCTGAACAACCACCGCAGGCACAGACTCGAAAATTACTTTTATCCTGACGATTTGAGGAAGTTGCCAATTCCCAAAATTAGCCGTGAAAATCAACAGACTTTTATTACACTTGTTAACCAGATCCTCTCCCTGAAAAAATCCAACCCGAAAGTAGACACCAGCACATTAGAAACCGAAATTGATCAAATGGTATATAAACTCTATGACCTAACGGAAGAAGAAATCGCCATTATTGAAGAAAATGTGGTAAAATGGAAAACTTAATTATTCACGTAAACGGCATAAATTAAAAAAATCGAATGAGACAGCATTTCGAAAAGGGAAAAATATCCGGGTAATTCAATATGTTACTATAGAGATACAATTTGTGCCTGATCTATGATATTTAATTATGTGATATTATATTTAAGAGAGCTATGAACTTTAAATCAATATTAAAAAACCATACTGAATTAGAAGAGAGTATTGAAAATATCATTCAGTATGGACAAGAAATTATCGCTGATTTGCCTTACAGAGAGAAAAAAACGGCCAAAGAGAAACGTATGCTGTTAGAAGCATTGCTGATCAGGGCTTGTGCTCTTTGGGAGAGATTTATTGAAAAAGAACTTATTCTGTCAGTTTGTTTGGATACTAACAAATTAATAAAAGAAATTGGATTGCCTGAGAGAGCGAAGTTAAATACAAAACTGATCAAGGCTATATTATTCTCCGACCACTATAGAGATTTTCATAATGTGGAGCGGTCCATTGGTTTTTTCAAAAAAATAATTGAAGATACATATAATCCTTTTACTTTACTTACTAAAACTCAAAAACAGAAGCTCGACTTTAATTACAAGATGAGAAATTATCTTTCTCATTATTCTGATTTTTCCCAAAGGAAACTTTATAATGATTATAACAGGCTATATGATTATAAGAAATTTATGGAACCTGGCAATTTTCTGTTAAAAAACAATGGCAAACATTTCGAGGACTTAATTAATAATTTCAATCTAATGTCTGCTCGCATGAGACAAAAATTCAAATAGGATGATTGATTATGAAAAGCGTTATTGAAGAAATAAAGAGTATGGGCAAAGGTAAAATAACATTCGCTGATAAATTTTATAAATCCAACGATGTTAAAACGGTTATGGGGGAAGTCCCATTTAAAGAAATTTTGTTTTTGGAATATCGGGATACGGAAGCAGGTAGTAATCCTAGGGAATACAATGGCTTGCAAAAGACGAACTTGGAAATCATAAAAAGCCTTTTAATGGATTATGAGAATATGTTCAGGTTCTTACATTCTGGCATGATAATATCATTGACCAGTGCCGAAATAGAAGACGACAGGACTATCAGATATAGCGAATGTTGTTTAACAAATGGCAACCAGACAAGATTCATTATATTGATAATTACCCTGTTAAAATTGTTTTTGAAAAACGGCATACCAGACAAAATAATTGCTAAAGAATATAATCATTTTATTAAATCCAACTTCAATGGAGATACAATAGAAACTATTTTAAAATACATTAAATTACCTAAGGTTAATCAAGTAATAGGATTCTTGAATAAGAATTCGAAATACCGAGAAAAATTTAACAGTATGGATATACAAAATTTCCTAAATTCCAGAATAAGAGTACAGGTCAATCTGATAAATTCAATCATCAGAGATTTGGAAAACGAAATAGATGACTACTCAGCAGGCACCCTGATAGCAGAAGCAAATAATGACACACAAAAAGTTAAAGCAGACGATATCTTTGGCAATAAGCGTAAGGATGAACTGGCAAAATACATCTTTAATAACTTTTTAGCGGAAATTAAAGATACTGAAATTGAATACAGAATGGGTGAAGTTGTGGGGACGTCGAAAAAAGTGCATATTCTAACTTTGTTAAGACCGATCATCCCTACAGGCATTTTGACAAAGGAACAAGATATATATCAATATTCAAACAAAAGAGAACCTGTTTATAGGCTCTTTGAAAAGTTGATCCAAAACAGAGAAAAAGAAAAAGCTAAAAATGCCATAAGCGCAATATCAAAAGTTATTCCGATAGTTTATTCAATAAGGAATAATTATTTGATTCCTCAATTAGGCTTACAAAAAAAGAAATTTATGAGAAATTATGAGGCGAAAGCCATTAACGGTGACTTGGATGATACAACGATTAGAAATGAAATCACCTTCAATAATGGCGAACTTACGGATAAAGCCAAGGGTGCTATAAGAAAAATTGTTAACTACAATGTCGAGCATATAATCCCAGTATTAATTTACAGGATCAGAAGACTATTCAAAGAGTCTAACGTTACCGGAAATATTGAGTTGACAATTTCAGATAGTGATGCTCCCGCTTTTTTCAACGGATTGATTGAAAGTATCTATACGAAATATGTAGATCTAAAACTAAAAGGTACAGCGTCTTCCTTGACGGATATCGTACGTAGTAGCGCGTTTTATCAATCAGGGGAAGAAGCATATATTATGTTCAAAAACACGACAGGCTTAGAAGAAACTGATTATATTGATAAACATAAATTCGTTATTAAGTAATCGGTCAGGATAATCGGGGGCCAGGATACTTATTATAAATCTGCAAGAGATATTATAGCGTTCATATTAACAAGATAAATCAAAGGAGAAAACCCATGTTGGCATATTTATCAAGCAGCATATGGGCATCACCGGCACAGACGTTGGTCAATACTGTCAATGTGGTGGGGGCTATGGGGAAGGGTATTGCCTTGGAATTTAAGCGCAAATATCCGGAGATGTATCATAGATACCGTGATTTGTGTGAGGCAAAAAAGCTTAAAGTCGGTTCATTTTGGCTTTATAAAGCCAAAGATCGTTATATTTTAAATTTCCCCACCAAGAATCACTGGCGGCATCCATCAAAGCTTGAGTATATTGAAGCAGGTTTGAAAAAGTTTGTAGGGTGCTATGAGCAAATGGGAATTACCAGCATATCTTTTCCTCAGTTAGGCACAGGTCATGGGGGGCTGGATTGGGAAACAGAGGTGCGCCCTGTAATGGAGAAATATTTAAAGGTGCTTGCTATTCCCGTGTATATACACCTTCGTACTCAGAAAGAGGGATTTGTCCCGGAACATCTTCTTCCGGTTAATCGGGCTATTCCTTTTGATGTGTTGCTTGACGATTTGAAGAAATTGGCAGGTAGAGAATTAAACACACTTGTCAAGAGCAACAAATTCACTTTTAAAGGCATAGAAAATGGATTTTTAGTTTTCATCAGGGGTACAAGCCAAATTAAAATTCCGATTGAGCATTTACGCATGCTCTGGGATGATTTACACATGTATAAGGTGTTACCTCCCAAAAAAACCCCTGGTCGTATTGCCAAGGAACATGCCCTTATTTTTTCTTTGCTGATTAATGTGCCTTATATACAAACTGTTGAGTCATCGGAAAATTACCGCAATTTCATTCATCAACCTTCCACCTCTTTAATTTTGGCTCGTGAGGATTTAGGTGAACGGTCTGTTGAACAACTGAGTTTGTTGCAATGAAAAAACCATGGCACCCCAAAATTAAAGATCACATAGAGCAGTGGACAGGATCGCTATCAGGACATTCCTGGTGGCCCAAATATGTTTATTTTTTTACAGATTTAAGGAATGCCGTTTCTATTCTGGAGAAGGGTTGTTTGTTAAGCCGTGATAGGGCACAATATCTTGAAGTTATCGAGGTTAATGGAGCCAGCCCGGAAATTATCAGCAAAACAGAAGAGGAGCGTTTTAAGTTCGTTCGGCTATACTATCGACCCCGAACACCAACGCAGTACCGATGTGAAGGAATCAGACCATCGGATGACCGTTGGCAAGATGCGCACTGTCCCGTGCCGGTATTTTTTCTTTTTGATGCTTACGAGGTAATGAGCCAACGTGATGCGCAATATTCCGATGGCAACATGGCTTCTCCATCTGCCAGATATGGACCCAAAGAAAGAGATTTTAAACGCATACCGTTCAAAAAAGTATTTCATTCTGGCCGCTATAACACAATGGTTGATAGTGATATTAAGTTTCATCGGAATGCCGAATTGCTTATTCCAGAGAAACTTGCCCTTCAAAATAATTTGAAATATATAGCCTGTAGAAGCCATGCTGAAAGGCAATCGCTACTCTATCTTCTGCCGCGTCCTCTCCAAAAACAATGGCGCAATTTAATTCGCATAGGTGACAGTTCGATGTATGAGCGTCAATGGGCTTATGTAAATACGGTAGAAACCGATCACCGAGAAATTACCTTCCATTTCAATCCGAACAGTCAACATACGGGGCAATTTGAAGCGACAATCTATCTGCGCTTTCCTTCGGGTGAGGAACGCCCGATTAAAAAGTCCATCGATGCCAAGAATCCATTTACAATAAAGATGGAAGAAGATGCTGAAGAAATCGAAGTTGAATTCTGGCTTGATGATGCATTAGCCTATCATAATAACCTGTTAATTTCTGATGTTCCGTTTTAATACAGCATTGAAATGCGATTATATCTGTTAGGGTGGGAAAAATATGCCTCCCAAGTATGTAAAAACAATTCAAGAAGAGCTCTTCTATGAGTATGCAAAACTCATATCCCGTTCTGCTTTCAACGGAAAAATAAATTATAGATTTGTGTCTGACAGGCTTAAAGCCCTTAGTAATGGTGGAATCACAATGTCAGGCACCATCAGAGAATGGCAAAGAGAACAGGAACTTCTAAAAGAATGCGTTTTTTGTGGGGTAGAGGAAAATCTGCACATGGATCATCTTATTCCGCGCAGCAGAGGTGGTGAGGATTCAGCGGACAACATGGTGTGGTCCTGTCAAAATTGTAATGTTTCTCGTGGAGATAAGGGTATCTTTGTATGGCTGGGCCTGAAGAAAAAAGATAATTTGCATCGTTTGGTAGCAGGAAAATATTTGAAACAACTTTTTAATTTACATGAAGAAAAAGGAACGATGAATATCCACGAGGACAACATCGAAGATCTTTGCAGGGAATGCAAAAACAAACCTGCCTGCATTGAATGGGATAGGTAAAAATAGGGACAGCGCCCTTTTTTGAATACTATTTACATGGTTGAAACAAAAAAGGAAGGTGATATTGATTCATCAGATGTCCAGGAAAAGGCACGGGCAGCAGATCGGTATTGTACGCATGCAACAGAGTTCACAACCCGCAACGGTGGCAAGCCCTGGAAATATGTCTTGATCCCGCACAACGCCGTCATGGGAAACATGAGCGTCGAATATCTTGTGAAGAATTTTGAGTATCAAGAGGGGTAAGTCTTGCACGATAGGCGGCAGGCTCAGGCGGCGGGGAAAGCAAGTGGTGGTTAAGTAGTCGGGGATTTTTTAAAGAATAAATCCCCAGACGCACTTCATCATAATATTGCCGAAGGCATAGAACGCAAAAGAAGGACGCAGATACTATAAATAAGTTATCTTACGGAAGTACGCTTTGTACCAGATAGATTTTTAACTGTTCCACGGACACTTTTCTTCTTCATTGTTGAGACAGCTTCTTTGAGAAGTGACTGCGGAACTTGCAAAACTTTCCGTGGTCTCCCGCTATCTTTTAATCTATCTACTGCCTTTGAAATATTTTGACGGTTCCTTTCAATTTCAGTGGCAGTTTTCTTTGTGGCAGAATCAAGACGTCTGCTCCTCGAGATTTGGACTTCTGGTTTGCCCGGAGCTTTTGCTTTAGCCCGCTTGTGACTTTGAGTTTCTGACATTGTATGTTACCTCCATAGAACAAATTTAGAGTATTATTGCCCTGCTTATGTCGTTATGGCCCACTGTATTTATAGTCAGACAGTTTTTCAAATCTTTTTATTTCCTTTCCTGGCTGTGGATGTTCATTGCATCTATTCCAATCCTCAAAAATATCTTGAAGGTTGTCATTCCATTTAATAAGCCCTTTTTTCATCCAGTCGTTAACTATCTCCAGCGGTGAAATCGTTTTTCCTGCAAACTCCTGTATCACAAAATCATTGAGATCGTTGTCGACAGTTGTCAGCTTAAATCCATGAGCAATGGAACATGCAGCTATTTTTTGATCATCACAAAACATATCCGGGGCTATCCTTATCAGCATTAGTATGCTACAGGTATCACAGAGAATATACATATCAGGCAGCCATGCTTTTTAATTTAACAAGTTCCTCTTTAACTGCTTTTGCGTCCAGCACATTTTCAATCCCAAGCATTTCCCCGAGTTTTCTATTTGTAATACTGTCAATCTGGTTAAGGATGACATTTGTAAAAAGAGGACTTAGCTTTGAAATTTTTGCAACATAATCTCTGGGATCGTTATCTATGAACAAAATATCACCAATTGTATGAAAACCTTTTTTTAAATTTGAGTCAGCGCCTCCAATTCTGAGATTAAAATCAGGATCAATAGTTTTGATCTGTTTAACTATCCCAAATAATGCATGCCCGTATTTTTTCCCGAAAGTTTTAAGCCTGTTTACCTGGACTCCCACAGATAACCCATTGATAACATCATATATCATATGAACATATTCATCAGGGAATTGAATATAATTTGCTACTTTGTCACAGAAATTTTCTTCTTCAGTATCAAAACCGTCATTTGTTTGGATTTCATCTCGTATTGCGTGTACAGCTTCATGTAAAACCGGAAAAATCAGATCAACAATATTTGTGCTGTTATTAACAAATACAATTCTATGACCATGGATTTTTGTATAAAAAGCATAGGCTTTAATTTTTTCAGGAAAATACCGGATTATTACTTTTATTCCAAGCTGTTCCAAAAGAGAAAAAGTATGTTCATAATCAGGCGGAAGATCCTGACCGATACCGGCTCTTTTTCGCAACTCCGCTGCAATTTTTTTTGCAGCTACATCAGTGCGGTCATGAACTCTTAAAACAGGAAGAATGCTTGAATTCGCATCATTTTTGAAAAGGTGTGCATATGCCGTGGCCATTTCAAGCGCACCTTTTTGCATTGCCGGTGTAACTTTGGCTGTTTTTCTTGTGCGATGGACTGGAACAAATATTGAATTGTCAAAATCTTTGGGATAAATGGGGACAGCGCCTTTTTCTGACTCCTCGTAGTAATTAAGCCTGTTCTGGGATCGGAGGAAAGCAGTTGATATAATTATGGCAAAAGGACATATCCCGGTTATTGAGAGAAAAGAAGAAGCTTCAGGGAGATAAGATAGAAAAGGGTAAAAGGCAAAAACGCCACATTTAAAGTTGAAATTTAAATCCGGCCATGATAGTGGATGATTATCATGATTCCAAGGACTTTAGAATCGACAGTCAAAAGGGCAATGAAAACCTTTCCGGCGGTGTTGATAACCGGACCGAGGCAATCCGGCAAGACTACTCTTCTTGTTGAGAGGTTTTCCGCAACACACCGGTTTGTCTCACTCGAAAATCCGGATATTCGGGCACGTCTGAATGAAGATCCTGTCGGTTTCCTCAGAGAAAATCCACCACCGGTAATTCTGGATGAAATACAGTATTGTCCGGAGTTCCTCCATTATATTAAATCGGCAATTGATAATGATCGGACGCCGGGACAGTGGCTCCTTTCAGGTTCTCAGAGCTTCTCGCTTATGCAGGGCGTAACTCAGTCATTATCGGGCAGGATTGCGATACTATCCCTGTTGCCTTTTTCTCTGGGTGAAAGTCTGGGCTTTGCAACCAGGCAGCGAAGCATTGACGACATTTTAGAAAATATCTTTACCGATCGTCTTGAAACTGCAATGGACGGCCCGGATACGCAGACTGTCATGCTTGATGATTGGCTGCTGCGAGGAAGCTATCCCGAGATAAGGGCCAACAGCGATGTTGATCGAAACCTGTGGGTTGCGAGTTACGTTCAAACATATCTGGAAAGAGATGTGCGCCAGATAGCGAATATCGGCGATCTCAACACCTTTAACCGGTTTTTAAGACTATGTGCCGCGCGAACAGGTCAGATTCTGAATATGTCAGAGCTTTCGAGAGATGTTGGAGTCAGTGTTCCTACAATCAAAAAGTGGATAAGCATTTTAGAAGCGAGCTATCAGATATATCTCCTGCCGCCTTATTTCAACAATCTGGGTAAACGCATCATAAAAAGCCCCAAACTCTATTTTATCGATACGGCAATAGCCACTTTTCTGCTCGGACTTCACGCGGCTGAACCCACACTTCACGGCCCTTTGATTGGACAGCTTTTTGAAACCATGGTTGTATCGGAATGGCTTAAGGCTTTTCATCACAGGGGTGAAAGACCGGAGTTGTACTACTGGCGCTCTAAGGGTGGCTTGGAGGTTGATCTTATCGTGAACAGAAATGGCCGTTTGTATCCAATAGAAATCAAATCAACATCTACCTTGCTTCCCGGTCACATATGGCCATTAATCAAGTGGCGGGAACTGGCCGGAGATCTGGCTTCAGCAGGCATTGTAATAGCCAACATATCGGAGGCATTTACACTGAAGGACTGTCGAGCAATCTCCTGGAAGACAGGTCTGGATATGTTTTAACTAACTCCTATGGTCTGTCATCCACATTATCTGGCAAGGGAAAGCGGTGTTAAGCCAACGGATTGTGTGCTCGATCTCTGCACTGGTACAGGTAGTATGGCGATAGTGCTGACTCAATACACGCCTCAGGGCATGGTGGTGGGATTGGATTTTTCTTTGGGTATGCTCAGAAAAGCAAAAGAAAAGGCAAAAGAGACAGAGAATCTCTATTTTGTGGTGGCAGATGCAGGTGCTTTTCCCTTTAAGGCTGAAGCTTTCAACATTGTTACCTGTTCTCATGCTATGTATGAATTATCAGAAGATGTACGACTCTTTACCCTGGAGAATATTAATAGGTGTCTGAGAAGTGATGGACGTTTCTGTATGATGGAACATGAGGAGCCGGAGCAGCTGTTCATAAAATTTCTTTATCGTTTACGTTTGCTCTCTATGGGCAGAGAAGGTCGGAAAATTGTCCGTCATGAGATAAATGAATTGAAGGAAACCTTCACAGATGTGGCCAAAAAAGTTACTCCTACAGGCAGAACAAAGGTGATTTGCGGGAGAAAGATAAATTTGTGTTTCAAAACAGTAGGTACTAACGAAATTATGCCGGCTTCAGTAATTCCAATTCAAGCTAAAAAGAACAATGTAAAAATTGTGAGGTAAAGACAGTGATAATTATTAAAACTCAAGAAGAAATAGAAAAGATGCGAAAAGCAGGGAAATTAGCTGCTCAATTACTAAATTATGTCGAACCTTTTGTGAAAGAGGGTGTTTCAACACTATACCTTAATGATCTTTGTGAAGAATTTACCCAAAAGCATAGTGGGATTTCTGCCCCCTTGAATTATAACGGATTCCCCAAAAGTATTTGCACTTCAATCAATAATGTTGTGTGTCATGGAATTCCTTCAGAAAAAGATATTCTTAAAGATAGTGATATTGTAAATATCGATCTTACTGTAATTTTAGATGGTTATCATGGAGATACATCCCGCACTTTTATGATCGGTAACGTTGATGAAAAAACAAAAAATCTGGTGAATCGAACAGAAAATGCCATGTATAGAGGAATTGCCGCGGTTAAGCCGGGAAAATATTTGTATGAAGTAGGGAAAACAATTGAAAAATATATCAGTAAATTCGGATATTCTATTGTTCGAGCTTACGGAGGTCATGGAATTGGGAAGAGTTTTCACGAAGATCCACACGTCCTCCATCATTTTACCAAAGAAAATAAAATACTTCTTCGGGAGGGAATGATTTTCACGATCGAGCCAATGATCAATATGGGAAAATCTTATGCCGTGGAAACATCTTTAATAGATGGATGGACAGTTACTTCTGCTGACGGAAGTATAAGCGCTCAGTTTGAACATACAGTTCTGGTTACTTCTGAAGGATCTGAAATTCTTACAAAGCTGCCAAATTCTAAAGTCTGATGGCATGGTAAAAAGCTGAAGAGAAAGTGAAAATGAAAATTGTTCTTATTGTTTTATTAGTTGTTTTATTAGCGATCGTATTTCTTTTTGTGGCCTCACGTCTGGTCATGGCATTCAAGGCTTGGAGGATGAAAGGGAAGGATGCTGTAGATTCCTGCCCAAACCTGCCACCCATTCCTGAACAAAACTGCCACTGATTCCTGGTGAAACCTGCCACCCATTCCTGAGGAAAGTTTACCACTTTTCAGGTCATTTCACCGACTTGGTGTTCCTGTGATTTTCAAATTTCCCCTTGATTTTTCGATGTAAATCAGACATATTGTTACCACTTATGAGCAAGTGGAGACTGTTTGTCTGGAGCCATAAATGAAAAAACGACCCGAAGAAATTTTCCGTAAGCACGGTGGCCGACTTTGTATGAGCGAGGCCATCGAGCACGGTATCACACGCTATATGCTCTATTCGCTCAGGGACAAGGGCGTCATCGAACAGGTGAGCAGAGGTATTTATCGGCTGGTGGAACTGCCCCCAATCAGCAACCCTGATCTGGTTACGGTGAGCCTTCGCTTCCCGAACGCCGTCATATGTTTTATCTCCGCACTGGCCTATCATGGCATCACGACTCAGGTTCCGCATTATGTTTCCGTGGCGGTGCCAAGAGACTCACGGATGCCTTCACTCGACTATCCTCCCATCCGAGCCCACAGATTTTCGAATGAAGCATACAAATCCGGCATCGTGGAGCATGTGATTGATGGAGTGCCCGTCAAAGTCTACAGCCCCGAGAAAACTCTGGCCGACTGCTTCAAGTTTCGCAATAAGATCGGAATGGACGTAGTGCTGGAAGCACTGAAACTCTACAAGACACAAAAGAAGTTCGACCTCGGCGAACTGCTAAAATATGCCAAGATCTGCCGGGTCGAAAAGGTGATGCGACCATATATGGAGGCGACGGGATGAAGTCTCCCGGAAATATCCCCGCGTCTGTCTGGCAGCGCCTCCTTAACCGTGCCAGGAGCGACCGACGACCATTTAACGAATTGCTTCAATATTATGCCATGGAGCGATTCCTCTACCGGCTATCTCAATCCGCTCACGCCAACCGATTTATTCTCAAAGGTGCTTTGATGCTGAGAGTCTGGCGTTCGCCGGAAATTCGTCCGACCATGATAAATAGAGACAGCGCCCTTTTTAGGTTCGGCACGGACAAACAAGTTTGTCCATGGCACCGGAATACACTCTTGATAGAGAGCGTTCCCCTGTGGGTGGGAAGAGATTGCCACGTCGTCCGCCTGCGGCGGACTCCTCGCAATGACCAAGATTGTTCAGTTAAGGAAACGGCGGTTGAAAAAGGGAAAGTTGAGATATGAATAAACAAATAAATACAGGTGAGATAGTTATATATCAAACAGAAGACGGGCAGGCGTTTTTGGAAGTTAGTCTGGTTGAAGAAACCGTCTGGCTTAACCAGGAACAAATGGGTCAATTGTTCGAGAAAAACAAAAGAACAATTGCCGAACAGGTTCGCAATATTTTTAAAGAAGATGAATTGCAGGAAAGTTCAGTTGTCCGGAAATTCCGGACAACTGCCCGTGACGGTAAATCTTATAATGTTAATTATTATCAGTAATTTCCGGTTAGGAAATTGCATGCGAATTACATAATATTTCTAAAATAAACGGCAGGTTAAGTCATTTTTTGCTTGACATTTTTTTAATAGCGTGGGCGTGTCCTGGTATTATATAATAAT
>Ga0268282_1000089_pt1 | contig 56983 bp, 59 predicted proteins | sample saktaG_12_FD_190133 | JGI IMG/M metagenome (GOLD analysis project Ga0268282, IMG submission 190133) | Saline water microbial communities from Sakinaw Lake, British Columbia, Canada - sak_2011_5_24_120m | ecosystem: Environmental > Aquatic > Non-marine Saline and Alkaline > Saline ...
CAGGTAAGCAGTGATATAAACACAAGCAGGTCTAAAGCAACGCGGATACCGAACCGCTAAGCTGGTTTTTATGAGCAAAAACCTCCAAAAAACTGATCCACTTAAACCTATGTCGGATTTTGGGTTCTTAGAATCTCTTGCTTTTTAAATATTTAGGATTATGCGTGGCTTTCAAAGAGGTTAAATGAATTCTTCTGTTGATTAAACGGCCTTGGCAAACTCCCCAATTTAGGTAGTTTGAGCGTTATACTATGACTCAAGAACATTATGCACACAGCCTGGAAGGAAAACCGCCCTCTGACTGGCAGTCGCTGGAAGAACATCTGCAGAATGTCGCAGAAATGGCCCGGTTATTTGTTGATGCTTTTGACGCCAGGAATTGGGGTTACCTAGCGGGGTTGTGGCATGATGTGGGAAAGTGTTCGGATGAATTTAAAAGTGGGATTTTTTTGAAACGGGAATTTGTTAGACATTCAGAAACGCGAGCACTGCCAGTGCTTTAAGAGTAATGCTTTTAAAATGCTTCCGAACTAAGTAAGTCATGTTCCGAATTACTTTGATGTGACAGAAATACTACATGGATATTTACTAACTTAGAAAACGTGAGGTTATAGTGATGAAAGAACCATATAAAGTATCGTTTGAAATTGCAGGTCCAGCAGCTATGTTTACACGGCCCGATTCAGGTGCAACGCCTATCTCTTATCCAGCTCCGACCTATTCAGCGGCTAAAGGTATGTTTGAGGCAATAGTACGTTTGGAAAGTGCATACATTCATCCAACTAAAGTCGAAATCTGTTCGCCTATAAAATTCCATAAGTACGTCACTAATTATGGGGGTCCTCTCCGAAAAGCTAATCAAATATCCAAGGGTGCTTCATATCAAATTCCAGCAACCATACTTGTCAATGTCTGTTATCGCATCCATGGTGTAGTGGAAGCTGTAGCCGAATCACCACGTGGTAATAATCACCTCCATGCGCTTCAGGAGATATTTTTGCGTCGTTTGAGAAAAGGACAGTATTTTTATACCCCCTGTCTCGGTTGGAAAGAGTTTGTGCCGTCATATTTTGGACCACTTCGAGAGGGTACTCATGTTGAGCAAAACATAAATCAAATACTGCCTTCGATGCTTCACACAGTATTTGACAGCCCCATAAACGGTAAGGCAAAGCCAACATATCGCCAAAATGTTGAAATACTGGAAGGGGTACTGAAATATGATTAATGAAATTGTTTTGCTAAATAACAGCATTAAACGATGCGAATTGAAGATCAAAAGTAAACATCCCTGGATAACAGAACATAAAAGGGAAGAAGGTTTTATTGTTGGGTTTGATTCAAAAGGTCAAATAGCGACTATTGAGCAATATCCTTCTGATAAAATGGCCAAAATGTGGAAGATTGCGCCGGATAAGCAAAAAAGTTTTCCGGTGATAAATCTTAAAGTCCCGATCTGGAAACTTTCAAGGCATCCTTTGGAGGTTCATGATGCACTTAATGGTAAAAACGTGGCAAACAGTTGTGACAGCATGTTTAAAATCTGTGAGGATTCGGAATTGGCCTATAATCAGTCTGAAAGGAACCGGTTAACTGGGCGACTTTTTGATTATCCTAATGAATTACTTGAAATTTTAGACAACACCGATTCCAATTTGGCAGGTATGATTGAGCTTATCAACCGGCTAAAATCGTATAAAGGGGATATTGATTCATTTTCTACACAATTATCACAATCTGCAATCAGAGGATACTCTGATGGAAGCCTGCAATCAATTGCGCTTGTGGAAAAACTGTTGTTCGGCAAATGGGACCAAAGGGAACAAATCTACAAGGACAAGCAAGGCAAGACGGCTATAACAATTCCTATCTTGTTTGATTTGGATGATTATGCAGATTTCGAATATCGAATAACAGATCCTGCCCTTGGAAGGTATATTAGCGATATTTTTTTACAAAAAAAAGACTTATCGACAGAATCGTCCATATCTATTTGTGCAGTAACCGGAGAGATAACATCATTAGAGACGGGCACATTCCCGGAACCTAAGATTCCTGTCTTAGGACCAACATTTTTATTTTCCATGAATAAGGATGCCCCATGCCACAGACGGTACGGCAAAATTAGTTCTGAACTTTTTCCCGTCAGCAAAAAGTTGACGAGAGAACTACATAATTCTATGCTTTACATTACAGACGAAAAACGAAAGGGTAAAACATGGCAGACAGTGCCAAGTAGCGATAACAAAAACCCCGATCTGCTTATTGTCTATCTCGAGGATATACCTGAATCTACCATCAATTTAGCTGACCTTTTTGTAGAAACTACTGAAAGTGAAACGTCAGAGGCCGCTTTCGAAGAAACTGCGAGATCTGTTTGTTCTGCATTAAAAGGTGTGCCTGCTCTAAACAAAAACTCATTCGTTCATGTTTTTGTGCTTACCAAGATAGACCAAGGACGTAAGCAGTTAGCACTAAATTCTTCATTTACAATTGAGAATATTGTCTCTGGAGCAGAGGAATGGCAATTTGCATCGAATAATCATCCTCCGATTTCGATTATTCTTCCTGGCAAGAAAGGTGAAAAAGCCATTACCATAAAACCATCATGCCCGTCTCCAGCTTCAGCCATGCGATGCTTTCAGCATCAATGGATAAGAAATGGGGCAGCTAAAAGTAGAGTGCCGGGATGTAATCTTCGTGAGGTTTATGACATTTTTCTTGGAGAACAAAATGAGGCCGAACTTTCATCAAAAAGACTGTTAACTCTTGCATTACAGCGGTTCAGTCCTCTTTTTCTCGGAATTGGCGGGGCAGTTCGCTCCGGAAACTGGAAAACGTTTTCAAGTGATGCACGAAAAACAATGCTGATAGGTGTGTCAATTGCGTCAATACTGCTATTCAAACTTGGATACAGAAAGGAGAAATTCATGAAAGAAGCTGCATTTAATGTTGGAAGGTTGCTTGCGCTATCCGATACCTTGCATAAGGAGTATTGCAATCACGTGCGCAAAAAGGATATCCCACCACAATTAATCGGCAATGCCATGATGCCGATTGCTATCGATAACCCTGAGCAAGGAATTGCCAGACTTAATGAGCGCCTTATGATTTATAAGGCGTGGGCAGACAAAGTACAGGGTGAGGAATACCGCTTGGTTAAATGGGCACTTGGACAGATGGGACAAGTTGCGAGAGACCTGGCTGATTGTGACTTGCCTAATCGCACAGATGATGCGGCCAAAGCTCAGATGTTGTTGGGTTACCTTGCGCGTTCTGAAAGCAAGGGTTCGAAAATATAGAATTTAAAAATCAAAATGCATAAAGGAGGATTCAAATGACGACTAAAAACACTAAAAATGAAGGATTGGTAAGGGCTACCGGTCTCTTGGTTCTTGAAATTAAAAATTCCAACCCAAACGGAGATCCGGATCGAGAAAGTGATCCTCGTCGAAGGCATGATAAAAGGGGTGAAATTTCCCCTGTTTCATTTAAGCGAAAAGTGCGCGATCTGATTGAAAACAAGGAGGGACCTGTTTGGGGGGAAATCTCAAAGAATTTTCAACCATCCTTGGATCATGAAGTATTTTATATTCTTGAGAGTCGCGGTCGAGACCGAAATAAGATCAAAAAAGAGCTGGAAAATGGAGGTTCTGAATTCAAAATGAAATACTGGGACGGTCGAGTGTTCGGTAATACATTTTTGGAAGAGGGGTCATCAGATACGATTAAAACTGGTGTTGCTCAATTTGCCTTGGGGGTTTCTATCGCTCCGGTCGAGATTGAGCGCATGACCAATACCAGTAAAGCTGGCGTGCAAGAGGGTAAGGATCGTGGCATGGCACCGTTGGCGTATCGCATTGTTCAACACGGTGTTTATTGTATGCCGTTTTTTATCAATCCCACAGCGGCCGTTAAATCAGGCTGTACGAAGCAGGACATTGATCTATTGCTTAAAATCATTCCATACGCCTATCCACATACAGCTTCTTATATTCGCCCTTTTGTGGATATTCGTCATGCCTGGTATATTGAGCACAAATCGGCATTAGGCTCATGTTCCGATTTTTTATTAATTGATGCGCTTACACCCAAAAAGAAAGACGAGCCAGAGAAGCCGTCGAGTTCGTGGGATGATTATGAAGTACCTACAAAGTTACCCGACGAGTTGCAGAAAAAAGTTGAACCTATTCGAGACCTGATGGAACAATAAGAATGGAACCATTGGCTCACAGTGCAAAACCAAAACTTGGCATTCCAGCTCAATCCTATACAGAACATATTGAAAATGTTTTGAGCGGGGCTGAAGAGAATGCCAGAAGAGCGGCCTGCTATATGACTGACGGCGAGCATATATTTGTGGAGGTTGTGCGATCTGCAGCATGTTTGCACGACTTAGGAAAATTAGATATTAAAAACCAAAAGGTGCTAAAAAGCGACAAAAGAGTTGCATTGCCTGTTAATCATGTGGAGGCCGGTACAGCCAGATTGCTTCGAATAAATCATATGGAGTCTGCCTTAATGGTTTATGGGCATCATGCAGGCCTGTGTTCTATATTTGCAGAAGCGGCGAAAGGCAAAGAGTTTTTTTTTCGTGATCCCAATTGGCATGATAGAACAGAAAAGCGGCTCGAAAACTATTTGCAAGAACATGAGAGATATATCAAGTCAACTGTAGATAAATCTGAACTCAAAAGATTGGGCTGGAACGGCCTAACTCGACGTTTGGCCCTATCATGCCTGGTAGATGCCGACCACGGTGATACAGCACGACACTATGGTGGAGCAAAACTTGTTGATCCTCCCGAAGTCCGCTGGAAGGAGAGACTCCAGGCCCTTGACAATTACATTGAAAGCTTATCCCAAAAGGACCCTTTCTCCACTCGTAATCAGCAACGTCGTAATATCTACAATGCTTGTCGTTTCGCGGATACAAATCCTTCCATGCAAGCATGCGACAGTCCTGTAGGTACGGGGAAAACAACTGCGGTAATGGCTCATATGCTGCAGGTAGCCATAGCCAAAAAGCTTCGTCATATTGTTGTTGTATTACCCTATACCAACATCATCAAGCAATCGGTTGATGTGTACCGCAAAGCACTCACACTTCCAGGAGAAAATCCTGAAGAGATCGTAGCCGAACATCACCATCAGGCAGAGTTTGATGATATTAAATTGCGCCAGATGACTACGCTCTGGAAAGCACCGATCACCGTTACTACCGCCGTGCAGTTTTTTGAAACCATGGGAAGCAATCACCCTGCAAAACTTAGGAAACTTCATGAACTCCCTGGTTCGGCTGTTTTTGTAGATGAAGCACATGCAGCCATCCCGTCCTGGTTGTGGCCGCAAACGTGGCTTTGGCTTAAGGAACTGACGCAACAATGGCGTTGCCATTTTGTTTTGGCTTCTGGTTCTCTGTCACGATTTTGGCTGAACAGTAAATTTGTGGACCCACCGGAATCTATTCCCGATTTAATTCCTGAAAAGCTGCGAAAAGACTCAAGTCAAAGAGAATTTAAAAGGATTACGTATCATTCTTGTGAAAAACCTTTGAACAGAGGCGAACTTGTTAATTTTGTTTTGTCGAAGCGTGGGCCACGTTTGGTAATTTTGAATACTGTTCAATCCGCCGCGGTTATAGCCAGAGAGATGCAAAAAGCGGGACATTCTGTCCTGCACTTGTCTACAGCACTTGTCCCTATTGACAGGAATCGCATTGTTGAACGAATATTACGACGTCTCGAATTCAGAAACGTAACAGAGTGGACACTTGTGGCAACCAGTTGCGTGGAAGCAGGTATGAATTTTTCTTTTAACACTGCTTTTCGGGAAAGTTCTGCCACCACCAGTCTAATTCAGATTGGAGGTCGTGCAAACCGACATGGAGACGATGAAACAGCCGAAATTTGGGACTTTCGCGTTATTGATCCGCTTTTGAATCGCCACCCGGCTTTTGATACGTCGCGATTAGTACTCAATAAATTGTTTGAGGAAGACTTGATTCAAAATTTATCTGCAACCGATACTGTAACCGAAGCGATGCGGCGTGAGATCATGAGCGATTATAACACCAAGACAGAAATAATCAAAGAGCGTGAACGAAAATGTGATTACCCGGAAGTAGCAAAGCTTTGTCGCGTTATCGATGCCGATACTCGAATTGTTGTAATTGACAAAGATATCGTTGAGGCTCTGGAAGCTTGGAAAAAGGTTTCCACCTTGGATTTGCTGAGGAACAGTGTTCAGCTTTGGTCCCAAAAGATTAATTTATTATCACTTGAACCAGTTCGAGGACACGAGGAACTATATAAATGGACGGCGCCTTACGACCCCGACTTCCTCGGTTACATGGAAGGAGTTCTTCCCCTGGTTTATGCAAAGGAAGCGGGGTTAATTATTTAATGTGCAGAAATGTTTTTTGGCTAAGGCTTCTGATATCTTACTTATGAGGATTTACAATGTATAACGAAAACGACCTCATCCCCTTTTCCGCCTTGCAGCACCTGCATTTCTGCGAAAGGCAGTGTGCTCTGATTTATATCGAGCAGGCGTGGGCGGAAAACGGGCGCATACGCTCATTGCCCCCAGCCGGACGCCACCGCCGGTCTATGCGAAGCGGTGCGACAGTTGCTCGCTCGTTGCCGAATGCTTGCCGAAGACGAGCCAGAAGCAGCGGTCGGTGAAGAGTTATCTGACACGGATTCTGAAGGAAGGATAAGGAGGGAAGATGGAAACGAATATCGCCGTATTCAGGGGTAAGGAAATACGTAAAACGATTCACAAGAATGAATGGTGGTTTTCCATCATTGATGTAATCGAAGTCCTCACTGGAAGTGATAGGCCACGCAAATATTGGAGTGATCTCAAGAATAGTATGATTTCAGAAGGTTACATCGAAGTGTCCGAAAAAATCGGACAGTTGAAAATGATAGCGCCTGACGGGAAGATGCGGCTTACCGACTGCGCCAATACCGAAACAATGTTCCGCATCATTCAGTCCGTACCCTCGCCCAAGGCCGAGCCGTTCAAGCGCTGGATGGCAAAGGTCGGCTACGAGCGGGTTCAGGAGATAGAGGACCCCGAGCTGGCAACCAAAAGAACCCGCGCTCTGTATAAGGCGAAAGGCTATTCTGATGACTGGATTGAGAAGCGGATGCGCGGCATCGCCATCAGGGAGGAGCTTACAGACGAATGGAAAGAGAGGGAGGTAAGGCACGAGAAGGAATACGCGATACTAACCGCCGAGATCGCAAAAGCCGCCTTTGGTGTTACGCCTGGCGAACACAAAAAGCTTAAGGGGCTGATTCGGGAAAATCTCAGGGACCATATGACGGACCTTGAATTGATTTTTTCCATGCTTGGAGAGGCGGCCACGACTGAAATAACGCGGGTGGATGATGCAAAGGGTTTTCAGGAAAGCAAGCGTGCCGCACGGAAAGGCGGAGAGGTTGCAGGGAAGGCGAGAAAAGACTTGGAACGAAAGACCCGCAAGAAGGTTGTCTCCCCCGAGAACTATCTGGACATTACTCAGAAAAGACGGAAACAGTTGAATGAAAAGGGGTAAAACGCCATGATGGATAATCCGCAAAACAAACGAAGCGCAGACTTTCGGTCGCAAGGGGTTATTGAATGCCTTGGCTGTTGACAGAAATGCAAAATGGAATAAAACCGGGAATTAGGTAATAACAATTAATATAGGTAATAAATTAGGTAACAAGTGACGCTATGTACACCGAAGATGACCTACTTCCTATTTCAGCCTTGCAGCATCTCCTATTTTGTGAAAGGCAGTGCGCCCTGATTCATATTGAACAACTTTGGGCTGAAAATCTGTTCACAGCGGAAGGCAGGATCATGCACGAACGGGTTCATGCGGCAGACAGGGAATCCAGGGGTGATGTTCGCATTGAATATGGTATGCCTCTTCGTTCGTTGCGGCTGGGGCTGATCGGCAAAGCCGATGTCGTCGAGTTTCATCGAAAACCTGTTTCGGGAAAAGAAAAATCGGCAATGTGGCAGCCGTTTCCGGTGGAATACAAACGGGGCAAGCCGAAAAAAGGCAATTATGACAGGGTGCAGATCTGCGCGCAAGCACTGTGTCTGGAAGAGATGCTGAATGTTGAAATCCCGTGCGGAGCGCTTTTTTACGGTAAAACCCGGCGGCGTCAGGATGTTTTATTTGACAGCGCTTTGAGACTTGAGACAGAAGACGCGGCAAACCGATTACATGAGCTTGTCAAATCAGGAGACACGCCTAAGCCTGAGTATATGAAGAAGTGCGACAGTTGTTCGCTGGCCGCCGTATGTTTGCCCAAGACCATTGGAAAGAGACGTTCTGTGAAACGTTATTTAGCCGGAGTAATCAGCAAGCCATGAAAAAGCATCTAAATACCCTTTTCGTGACTACGCAGGGGGCTTATCTCTCGAAAGAGGGCGAGGCTGTTGTGGTCAAGATAGAAAAAGAAGTCCGTCTGCGCGTTCCAGTTCATACGATAGGCGGGATTGTCTGTTTCGGACAGGTGTCATGCAGCCCTTTTTTGATGGGTTTTTGTGCCGAACGTGACGTGACTATCAGTTTTTTATCTGAATATGGGCGTTTCCTTGCGAGAGTACAGGGGCCTGTTTCGGGAAATGTTTTGTTGCGTCGGGAACAATACCGGCGTGCGGACGATCCTGCTTTTTCTTCCGAAATGGCAAAAAACATACTTATTGGGAAAATTGCGAACAGTAGAACCGTACTTCAGCGGGCCCTCAGGGACCACTCTGATAAGCTGGATATAGACAAAGTTCAACATGCATCAAAGCGGCTTACCGGTTCTCTGAAATCCTTGAACCCGGAACAATCTTTGGATGTATTGCGCGGACTTGAAGGCGATGCCGCACATACATACTTTAAAGTGTTTGATCATTTGATAACCGCACAAAAAGAAGATTTTTTCTTTCAAGAACGGAATCGACGTCCGCCTTTAGACAACGTAAATTGTTTGTTATCGTTTTTATACACGCTTGTCGTACATGATATCCGTTCGGCTCTCGAAACGGTCGGATTGGATCCTGCGGTTGGATTTTTACACAGGGATCGCCCCGGCAGGCCCGGACTGGCGCTTGACCTGATGGAAGAATTCAGACCTTTTCTGGCCGACAGGTTGGCTCTCTCGCTCATTAACCTCCGCCAGGTTCAGAAAAAAGGTTTTAAACAGGCAGATTCAGGCGCTGTTCTGATGAATGACGAAACACGAAAGACGGTTTTAGTGGCTTATCAAAAGAGGAAACAGGAAGAGATAATCCATCCATTTCTCGGAGAAAAGGTTACTGTCGGGTTGTTGTTTCATACTCAGGCTTTATTGCTGGCGCGTTATTTGCGCGGTGATCTGGATGGATACCCGCCTTTTATCTGGAAATAGAAAGGAGGCAATATGCTTGTAATCGTTAGTTACGACGTTGCCACCAGTGAAGATGGTGGGCAACGCCGTTTGCGAAGGGTGGCGAAGGCTTGTCTGGATTATGGTCAACGGGTTCAGTATTCTGTTTTTGAATGTGTTATTGATCCGGCCCAGTGGGCAGTTCTGCGCCAGAGGTTGATTGATGAAATTGATTTGCAGGCAGATAGTCTCAGGTTTTATTTTTTGGGTTCTAACTGGAAGCGTCGGGTAGAACATGTTGGAGCCAAAGAAACACCTGACCCTGAAGGGCCTTTAATCGTTTAAATATTGTTTGCGAACCCATAGCTCACATGCATTTCCCGTGAGGTTCGCACTATATCTAACGTCCTATGATAAGAGGATTATTAAAAATGTTCATTGATAATCAAGTATGTTATGGATTGGAAAAAGGAAGCTTCGCAAAAAACAGGGAATATCTATTTAAAATTCGATAAGTTATAAGAAGACAGTCGCCCCCCATGCGGGGGCGTGGATTGAAACAGGTTAAAGCCTTACCGATGTCTTGCCGGTAAGCTGTCGCCCCCCATGCGGGGGCGTGGATTGAAACTATGAAGCGTGGAGTCGTGCGGAATGCCCTGAAGAGTCGCCCCCCATGCGGGGGCGTGGATTGAAACCGATGATGCAGTCCACACCTTCACCGGGTACATCGTCGCCCCCCATGCGGGGGCGTGGATTGAAACAAGAGTTTCAACTCGTTCTTCAATGCAAAGTTCCGCGTCGCCCCCCATGCGGGGGCGTGGATTGAAACTGGATCATAAGGTATTCTTGCCATTTTTCATTCTCCGTCGCCCCCCATGCGGGGGCGTGGATTGAAACGTAGTTCCACTCGCTGAACCCGTAGATGGAACTGGTCGCCCCCCATGCGGGGGCGTGGATTGAAACAGTTTAAATGCTGGTGCTGACACGATTAAAATTCGTCGCCCCCCATGCGGGGGCGTGGATTGAAACACCTTATCATCAACGTAATCAGTCACTTTATCCTGTCGCCCCCCATGCGGGGGCGTGGATTGAAACACATCGCGGCCTCAATTAAATATGAGTAATCGGTCGCCCCCCATGCGGGGGCGTGGATTGAAACAACATTTTACCACCTCCACCTTGTACGTCACGGCCGTCGCCCCCCATGCGGGGGCGTGGATTGAAACATATTCCTGACGGTAGAATTTGAGATCCATCGAGTCGCCCCCCATGCGGGGGCGTGGATTGAAACAGGGATATATGATGATACGCAAGTAGCAACTGAAAGTCGCCCCCCATGCGGGGGCGTGGATTGAAACTCACATATAGATTGCTCTTGAGCTTAAGCATCTGTCGCCCCCCATGCGGGGGCGTGGATTGAAACAAGAAAAATGGCATAACAAAATGGAATCAATATAGTCGCCCCCCGTGCGGGGGCGTGGCCTTTAGGGTCGTGTCCTTTTTTCTTTTGCGAAGACCAATGGAGATTGTTAAAATTATATAAAAAGAATTGCTAAAAGAGAAAGAAACTTGATAAAATAAGCGAAGATTAATTACGGAACAAAGTAGTGAAAATACGAAAGGGAAGCTTATGTATAAAATAGCCGTTATTCCGGGTGACGGAATAGGTAAAGAGGTAATAGAAGAGGGTATTCGTGTTCTTGATGCTGCCGGCACGAGATTCGGATTTTCACTTGAGTGGAAGACCTTTCCGTGGGGATGCGATTATTACGTCGAAAATGGTGAGATGATGCCGTCGGACGGATTGGATCAATTAAAACCGTATGATGCCATATTTCTTGGTGCCGTCGGAACACCGGGTGTTCCCGACCATGTATCACTATGGGGTCTTCTAATCCCTATACGGCGGGAATTCCGGCAATATGTTAATATTCGACCCGTGAGATTATTACGGGGAATAACGAGCCCCCTGAGAGACAAAAAAGCCGGGGATATTGATTTCTACGTTGTCAGAGAAAACAACGAAGGAGAATATTCAAACATCGGCGGCAGGATTTATGAGGGAACGGAGGATGAGATAACCGTTCAGGAATCAATCTTTACCAGAAGAGGCGTGGAAAGAATTCAGAGATTTGCCTATGAGCTTGCGAAAAAACGTGACAGGAAACATCTGACCTCGGCTACCAAATCGAATGGAATCGTCTTCACAATGCCCTACTGGGATGAAATATTTAAAGAACTCTCATCAGACTATCCTGAAGTTGAAACAGATCAATTCCATATTGACGCGCTTTGTGCCAGAGTTATCTCTGAGCCTGAATATTTCGATGTCATTGTTGGAAGTAACTTATTCGGAGATATTATATCGGACATCGGGCCAGCTATTGCGGGAAGTCTCGGTATTGCCGCCTCGGGTAATTTAAATCCGGAAAGAAACTACCCCTCCATGTTTGAACCGGTCCACGGTTCTGCGCCGGACATTACGGGGATGGGAATCGCAAATCCTATCGGTCAGATATGGTCTGGTGCTATGATGCTCGAACACCTCGGGCAACTCGATGCGGCACGTGTTATCGAAGAAGCCATAGAGATCGCTATTGATGAGCGGAACGTAAAAACCCCCGATCTGGGAGGAACAGCAACAACTAAGGAACTGGGCAAGAGTATTGCGGAAATTGTGGCCGGTTCCTGAAAGTGGGAGAATTGAAGGGTCGATACAGAAAGTAAAAAGATGTGAAAAAAACCTTACAAAAGAAAGGAGGTGTAAGTGTCCGATATTGGTTTCAATGGCCTTAGTTACATAAACATTTCAATTCATTATTGAAAGGAGAGAACAAATGAAAAAATTTAGTGTTATTCTTTTTTCCTTAGTTGTACTGGTCGGGCTGACCTTTACGTCAGCCGCATTAGCCGGGTATCCGGATAAACCGATCAACTATGTTATTTGTTTTAATCCCGGTGGTGAATCCGATATCACAGCACGAATTCAACAGGAGTCGCTTTCGAAGGTTCTCGGTGTGCCGATTGTCATGATATATAAAAAGGGTGGTGGAGGCGCCGTGGGTTGGTCCGAACTGATGCGAACGAAGCCGGACGGATATACCATTTACGGCACGAATTTACCCCATACGATTGTGCAGCCGATGACCCGAGGAAATACAGGGTACGAAACTAAAAAGATAAACAATGTATACATGTTTGAATTCACACCCGACATTCTGGCAGTTCAAACGGACAGCGAAATCAAAACGCTGAAGGATTTTGTCGAATATGCCAAAAAGAACCCCGGAGTCAGCGTGGGAGGCAGCGGTCAACCGTCAGCAAACAGCCTTGGCTGTGAAGCCTTTGGCAAAGTTGCCGGCCTCAAGCTCACGTACATCTCTTTTACCGGTTCCGGAGCGGCCGTTCCAGCCCTTCTGGGAGGCCATGTTAAGGCATTGATGACGTACACATCCATGGCAGCCCAATATCCGGAAAAGATGCGGGCATTGGCGATCGCGGCAGACAAGAGAGCCAAGGCACTGCCCGATGTTCCGACTTTCAAAGAGCTGGGCTATGAATTTGTCGAGGGGGCATATCGAGGAGTCGCTGTCCCGCCCAAGACACCAAAAAAGATTCGCAAGGTTCTTGAAAAGGCTTTTGAGAAAGTCAATTATGATCCCGTTGTAATTAAGAAAATGGAAGATCTCGGGTTCATCATGGAATATTACGGCGAAGACGCATCGAAAAAATTGGTTACCAAATTGTCGAAGTATTACAAACAGCTCCTGAAGGACTTAGGCTTGCTGAAATAATGATTGCCACAGAGGAGTCAAACCTTGATTGAGGCCATTTTAGCTTCATTTGGTCATATCTTTACGATCAAAGTAATTCTCATGATTATCGCCGGTCTTTTCGGCGGTCTTATGGCAGGAGCATTACCGGGGCTGACCGCCACCATGGCGGTCGCCCTTCTTGTTCCCTTTACCTTTACGATGAATCCCACGGAAGGTTTGATCGTCCTTGGGGCTATCTATATGGCCTGTATTTACGGTGGCGCCTTTTCGGCAATTCTTGTGAATACACCAGGTACTCCGTCATCGATCGGAACCACATTCGACGGATATCCGATGGCCAAGAAAGGTGAAGGGGAACGAGCGGTTCTCACCGCGACGTTTGCTTCAGCCTATGGGGGGATTGTCGGGGTATTTTTTCTGCTCTTCCTTTCACCTCCGCTGGCAGCGGTCGCACTGAAATTCGGCCCCCCCGAGTACTTCTGGATGGCCGTCTTCGGAATTACGATCATCTCTTCACTCGCATCAAAAAATGTCCTCAAGGGATTTATCGGAGGAGCCATCGGAGTTCTCATCTCTACGATCGGAATTGCTCCCATAGGCGGAGATGTCCGATGCACGTTAGATTATCCTCAGCTGCAGGGAGGTATCGAATTGATTGTGGCGCTCATCGGATTTTTCTGCATACCGGAAGCGCTTACCATGATCCAACAGAGATCTAAAATATTTCACCTGACCGAAACGAAGCGGCAGACCGGTATTGTTTTCAAAACGTTCAAGGAAGTCATGAAAAAGCAGGGGAATCTCCTGCGATCATCGATAGTGGGAACCCTTGTCGGTATTCTTCCGGGAGCAGGCGGGAGCGTTGCAAACCTTGTAGCTTACAATGAAGCCGTCAGGGTGTCGAAGACGCCGGAAAAATTCGGTACCGGCATACCCGACGGTATAATTGCCACAGAAGCTTCAAACAATGCCGTGGTGGGAGGCGGCATGATACCGCTGGTGACGCTGGGCATCCCTGGGGCACCCCCGGATGCGGTACTCTACGGGGTTTTATTGCTGCACGGGCTCAGGCCGGGACCGGAATTGTTTACGATGCATTCCGATGTGGTGTATACCTTTATCATGTCTCTGTTTGTGTCTACGATTCTCATGATCCCCGTGGGTATCATGGCGGGAAGGATTCTGCATCAAACCGTTGTCCGTCTTCCCATTCGCTTTCTGGCTCCTATTATATTATTCCTTACGATTATAGGTTCGTATTCTATCCGTAATAACGTTACCGATGTCTTTATCATGCTGACACTCGGAGTAATCGGTTACATACTGAAACGCCTGGATTTTCATCCCGGTCCGATAACCCTCGGTCTGATCCTCGGCCCTATCGGAGAAATGGGTTTTGTGCAGGCCCTTCTGATGGGGCAGGTTTTGCCCAACAAATGGATGATCTTTTTCGATAGACCCCTGTCCTGGGTTCTGATCGTCATGTCTATTTTATCGCTTGGCTGGCCTTTGTTGATGAAGCGGTTTGGCAAGAGGTGGAAGGTAAAGGAGGTGTCATTAGATGAAGGCTGATCGAATTGTGTCAGTTATCTTTATACTAATAGCGCTTGTTTTCTGGTCGCAGACCTTTGGATTACAGTACAATTGTTCAATCTTCCCACATTTGATACTGATATTCCTTATTTTGTCATCGGCGATCATGTTTGCACAGACATTCTTTGCAAAAGATATTAAGAGAGAACACCTCTCAGGGAAAGATTTAAAATATATAATAATATCAATTGCCATCGTTTTTGTATGGATATATATGTTGGATTTTCTCGGCTTCATAGTTTCAAGCGTTATATGTCTATCCATACTCACTCTTATTCTTGACCAGAAGCGGCCAATGCCTGTCCGGACTCTCTCGTCTGTTGCCATATATACCCTGATGGTTTTAGTTTTCTGGTTCATTTTTCACAAATTTTTACTGGTTCCCCTGCCCACCGGATATCTGATCTGATGAAAGAAGAGGGGGAGAAACCAGACCGACCCCCTCATTAAACCAAAGAAAAAACCAGGTTATTAAAGAGTTGTAGCTTTTTTATAGCAACTACTTTAAGTTGTATGAGTGTCTCGCTTATAGATGGGAGCGGCATATTGCCTCGGTCTTGTCATCAGGTGAAGGGTGACTTACGTATCGGGTGCAGGGTAGGATGGGGAGTTGCTCTTTACCTTATATCGCACTACAAAACAATCTTATTGATAAACCTTGCTGTTTTTAGTATATTAAGCCGCAAAAAACAGGTTTTTGGGACTTAATTTCCTTAATTTGGGGTATAGGTCTGTTTGAAAGAACTATAAGGGATGAGATGCTTCTCACAATCAACAGTGATAACCCGCAGCTTCGATTAATCAAAAAGGCTGTCCAGATATTGGAGGATGGAGGAATAATTGTTTATCCTACCGACACGGTGTATGGAATCGGGTGTAATCTTTTTAACAAGAGTGGAATCGAGAAGATCTATGAGATCAAAAGGAGAAACAAAAAAAAACCTTTTAGTTTTATCTGTGCGGACTTAAAGGATATAAGCCGCTATGCCAAGGTATCAAACTACGCATACAAGACAATGAAACGTATGTTGCCTGGCCCATATACTTTCATACTTGAGGCATCAAGACTCGTCCCTAAAATCCTGCTGCCGAAGAGAAAAACAACAGGAATCAGGGTTCCGGATAATCAGATATGTCTCTCCCTTGCTGGGGAATTGGGGCATCCTATTATAAGCACAAGCGCAACTATGGAAGATGGCGAGATATTAGGTGATCCATTCGAGATTGAGAAAAAACTGGGACATTGCGTGGATTTGATTATCGATGGTGGTATTCTGGGTGCAGAACAATCCAGCATAGTAACTCTGGTTGATGATACTCCCGAGGTTATCAGAATCGGTAAAGGTAATGTAAACGATTTTATATAGGAAAGAAGAAGGATTTGATATGAGAAGAAAAATGCTAATAAATGCTATCGATGAAGAACAGAGCCGCATGGCAATTGTTGATCCTGATGGCAAACTGGCGGAATATAACATTCAGATGTCCATTAAAGAACGGACAACTGGAAATATCTACAAAGGAATTGTCGTCAAGGTGGAACGCGGTCTTCAGGCGGCTTTCGTGGACTACGGGGGCGGCAGAAACGGGTTTCTCCCCCTGCATGATGTCAGTTCAAAGTACCTGATAGAAGAGAGGAAAGATGTTTCGGAACGAAAACCTGTACTCAAAGTCGGCCAGGAAGTACTGGTTCAGGTGCAGAGGGAAGAGACTGAACGGAAAGGGGCGATGCTTACCACCTATATATCGCTTGCGGGACGCTATATTGTCTTGATGCCCGACAAGCAGAGTGGCGGTATATCTCGAAAGATAGAGGATGAGGAGGATCGCAAAAAACTGAAGGAATTGATGGATCAGATAAATGAGGATGAGAAGATCGGTTATATCGTCCGTACGGCAGGGATACATAGGAAAAAAAGAGAGCTTTCAAATGACTACCACCGTCTTCTCAGATTGCTTGATAAATTACAGGAAAAGGCCAAAACGGTTCGTGCGCCGTCACTCATATATCAGGAGAGTGATTTCGGAGTGCGCTCGCTGCGGGATTATTTTAACCCCGATATCAGCGAAATCCGGGTCGACGATATTGAAATGTTCAGAAAAATGAAAGATTACTGCAAGATCGTTTCTCCGAGAAGTATGAAGATAATCAAGCATTACAACGAGAAGACTCCGATCTTTAACAAATATGAACTCGAGGAGCAGATAGCAGCAATCTACAGGGAACGTGTAGCCCTGAAATCAGGTGGGTCTATTATTATAAATCCCACGGAGGCAATGATAACAATAGATGTCAATTCAGGGCGTTCTTTAAACAAAAAAAATATTGAACAAACTGCCTTTCAGACAAACCTCGAAGCGGCCGAGGAGATAGCCAGACAGCTCAGATTGAGAGATCTGGGGGGACTGATTGTAATCGATTTCATAGACATGATGGACAATAAGCATAACGCAGCAGTGGAAAGGGCATTTAAAGAAGCCTTGAGTCTGGATAGATCCAGGATACAACTTTCAAAGATATCCAAGTTCGGCCTCCTTGAGTTGTCGAGACAGAAAAAACAATCCACAATACAGGAAATCAGCTATACGTCCTGTCCTCTCTGCAGGGGGAGCGGACTGCGACCATCGTTGGAATACACTGCACTTGGTGTATTCAGGAAAATTAAATCAGAAGCTGTGAAGGGAGATTTTTCCGCGATTAAAATCATTCTTCCATATGGAGTGGCAGATTATTTGTTGAATCAAAAGAGGGCTGAAATCGGTAAGTTCGAAAGTTTTTACGACACGGCCATTCATATATCAGGGAGCCCGGACATAGAATGGGGAAAGTCAAAATTTGAATTTGTCAAAAAAGAAGAGGTGCCGGAAGTACCGCCCGTACATGAAAATAATCAATCTAAAATAAAGTTGCGCGGAGGGCCATCGGAATTCAGAAAACATAGATACGGCAACACAAAACGCGAACCGATAGTAGCGAAAGATACAGGTCGAGAAGAAAATCGCGTTTCAATTGAAGAAAAAGAAGTCCCCGAGAATTTAGACAAAAAAGATGCCCCCAAAAATTCAGACAAAAAAGAAGGCGATCGATTAAGAATACTCAGTAAAATCGTTAATATATTTAAAAGCTGATCCCTGAACTGAACAGCGAGCGCATTCCCCGCAACTTGTTGCGGGGAGATTCAATCCTGAAAACCGTCAACTACATTTTCCCCAATTCCTTGGAGCGGAGGGTCGCCTCTTCTACGGCAGACATAAGGGTTGCCCTGAGTTTGCCCTCTTCGAGTGCCTTTATTCCTGCGATAGTGGTGCCTCCCGGAGAAGTGACCATATCCTTCAACTCTGCCGGGTGTTTATCTCCTTTAAGGTAGAGTTTTGCGGCGCCGAGGAGGGTCTGTGCTGACAGAGTCAGGGCGATATCCCTGCTCAGACCCATTTTAACACCGGCATCTGATAGCGCTTCAATGATTATAAATCCATAAGCAGGACCACTTCCACTAAGCCCGGTTACAGCATCCATAAGGTCTTCCTTTACGATGACCGTAATCCCTACAGAGCTGAAAATATGACGAGCCAGGGCAAGATCATCTTCAGTTGCATTATTTCCAAGTGCAAGTGCCGTGGCCCCTTCACCGACTAATGCCGGCGTATTCGGCATAGCCCTGATTATACGTACATTCTTTTTGCAATATTTTTCTATGAATTTTATGGTTATACCGGCTGCAATTGATATGATCAGTTTGGTTTTATCAATCATATCGGACATATCTTCAAGCACATCCGCCATATTCTGGGGTTTTACTGCAAGAATAACGATATCTGCATTTTTTATTGCTTTTTTATTATCTGCTGTTACCTTGACCCAGTATTTCTCTTCAAGATAGCCAAGCCTTTCCGGTACTATATCGGAAACCGTTATACTTTCAGGGGAAATCAGGTCGCCTGAGATAACGCCGCTGGTGAGAACCTCTCCCATTTTTCCACCGCCTATAATACTTATCTTCTTACCTTTTAACATTTCGCTTCGTTTCCTCCTCTCGAGACCTTTTAGAATAGAATTATAGAAGATTAAACTATTTATTGCCAATGATAAATTAAAAACAGTCAATTTGCAGATTGCACTACATATTTGGAGGACATTATGGTAAGTATCCATAAAACAAGCTGATTAAGGAGAAATCATGTTCATACTGGGAAATCTTTTAGAGGCATTCGCCAAGATTCTTTATATGGGGCTCAATCTTTATATGTGGGTAATAATAATCAGGGCGGTTATCTCATGGTTTAATCCCGATCCCTATAATCCTATCATAAGATTCCTCTACCGGGTTACAGAACCAGTCCTCTCTCCGATAAGGAGATGGATTCCTCTAAAGGGCATGGGAATAGATATTTCCCCTATGATTGTCATCGCGGCTATCTATTTCTTAAACATGTTTCTGGTAAAGAGTATTATGGACATAGCTGTTTACTTAAAAATGTAAGAGTAAAGACCTGGCAGGGCTATAGCAATTATGTTGCCGATTAAGGAAACTAAAGACGGTGTCGTCTTCAACATCAGGGTTGTACCAAGGTCATCAAGATGTGAGCTCGTAGAAATTCAGGAAGATGCCCTTAAAATAAAGATTACCGCCCCGCCTGTCGAGGGAAAAGCTAATGAAGAGTGTGTGAAATTTATTGCTAATAAACTCGGTATTAGAAAATCTCGGGTTGATATTATTGCCGGACACAAATCGAAAAGGAAGACCATTGCCATATCAGGGCTGAAAAGCAAGGACATTGAATCGATCATCCCCGGATAGAGACTTCAAACATAACGATGCAGAAAGAAACGGAAAATAGACGGGTCGCTAAAGCAGCCGGGGTTGTCGGCGCGGCAACGCTTCTCAGCAGGATATTCGGCTTCATCAGAGACATGGTAGTCGCCGGGTTTTTCGGGGCCGGTTTAGCCACGGACGCTTTTTTTGTTGCTTTCAGGATACCAAATCTCTTAAGACGTCTCTTAGCCGAGGGGTCACTGACTATATCTTTCATTCCCGTCTTTACCGAATACCTGAAAAAAAAGTCGAAGGAAGACGCGTTAGGACTGGCCAATACGGCATTTACCCTGCTTTCCATCATACTTGTAATTGTCTCGCTGGCCGGCATCCTCTTTTCCCCTCTGATAGTTAAGATAATAGCGCCAGGATTTTCCAAGGTGCCCGACAAGTATGAACTGACGGTATTTCTCACCCGTCTCATGTTTCCCTATATCTTCTTTATCTCCCTGGTTGCGCTCTCTATGGGGATCCTCAATTCCCTCAGGCATTTTGCCGCACCAGCCCTCGCTCCGGTTGTCCTCAACATTTCCATCATAGGTTCCGTTGTTCTGCTCCGTAATCTGTTTCCGGAACCGATAATATCGCTTGCCGTCGGTGTAATGATCGGGGGTGTTCTTCAGCTTGCCATGCAGTTTCCCTTTTTAATAAAGGTGGGGGCAAAGCTCCGTCCCAGTTTTGACTTCAAACACCCCGGTATTAAGAAAATAGGAACACTCATGCTCCCTGCGGTATTCGGGGCAGCGGTCTATCAGCTCAACATATTCATAAGCACCCTCCTCGCATCTCTTCTTCCCGGCGGGAGCGTATCATATCTCTACTATGCCGACAGGATCGTTCAGCTTCCTCTCGGCGTTTTCGCCATAGCCGTGGGAACGGCATCGCTTCCCACTCTGTCGGAACAGGCAACAAGCGGTGACCTCAAAGAGATGAAGAAAACCATTTCATTTTCGCTGAGACTGATTTTCTTTATCACCATTCCGGCGATGATTGCGATGATTGCGCTCCGCGTCCCGATAATATCGGTTCTTTTCCAGAGAGGAGAATTTGATCATCAGTCAACAATACTCACAGCGCAGGCATTGCTCTATTATGCCGTCGGCCTCTGGGCCTTTTCGGGAATCAGGGTGGTTGTTTCGGCATTCTATTCATTACAGGACACAAAAACCCCTGTGAAGGTTGCAATTATAGCCCTGATCGTCAATATTATCCTCAGCGTTATACTGATGTATCCCATGAAGCACGGTGGACTGGCACTTGCTACTTCCGTTGCATCTGCCGTAAATATTATAATATTATTTTTCGCCCTCAAGAGGAAGATAGGACCGTTTTTAGACGAAGAATTTAGGAGTTCTCTCTTCAAGACCGTTGTATCGTCCCTGGCAATGTTGGGGACAATAGTCCTTGTCAATTATATCCTTCCATGGAATAATGAAGGGCCATTTAACGAAAGGTTTTTGGTGCTGATATCGGGAGTGGTGGTTGGACTGATAACATTTTTAATCTTTTCCTTTATTTTGAAAAGCACTGAGATTATACAAATTTTTGAAATCGTAAAGAGAAGAACATATAGTAATAAGTGACAATCTACGGATAGTAAGGAAGATCAAGAATGGCAGCAAAAAACTATTATAAAATACTGGGTGTTAGTAAAGATGCCGGAGAAAAAGAGATAAAAAAGGCATACAGACACCTTGCCCTGGAGTACCACCCTGACAGGAACCCGGGAGACAAGGACGCGGAAGAACGCTTTAAGGATATTGCCGAGGCCTATGGTGTTCTTATGGACAAGGGAAAAAGAAGACAGTACGAACAGTTCTACGGGGAAGATACCCGTTACGGTTATACCAGTACCGATAGAGGGTTTTATTATAATCAGGAAGACATCCTCAGGGAAATGTTCAACAATCCCCGGACGAAGGATATGTTCAGCGAACTGGAGAAGGAATTTCAAAGACGTGGGGTCAGGTTTGATCAAAATTTCTTTAATGAGGTTTTCTTCAGAGGCCGTGGAGTTTTCTTCTTCACCGCGCCGGGCGGAGCTAAGATTCATACATTTAGAAACAGTGTACCCGGATATATGGATGAAAGGTTGCGGACAAAAGTAGAGCCCACCGGTGTTTTTGATAATATCATAAAGAAGGTAGGCAGCTTCGTGTCGAAAAAACTTTCACCTCTTGCGACTCAGAGGATTTCAACTGGCGCCGGGAAGGGGAGGGATATAAATTATAATATTACCCTTTCCAGGATGGAGGCATCGACAGGGAAAGAGATCGTCATATCTTACAGGAGAGATGACGACAGGTCAGAAAAATTGTCCATAAAGGTGCCTCCGGGTGTGAAAAACGGCACAAGATTGAAGCTTAAGGGTAAGGGTCTTCCCGAGATCGGGAGAATGTCCTCCGGAGATCTTTATTTAACTGTCAAGCTTCAATAGAATCACCGGATAGGATTTTCAGAACGGCCGGCAAGCTTATAAAAAAATTGACTTTATGGGGGCAAAATGGTAGGGAAAATCCCTTCACTTGGGAATATACGAGGAAAGGCTGAGCGATGCTTGATATTAAATTTTTAAGGCAGAATGTCGATTTTGTCCGAAAAAAGATGCTGGAAAGGGATGTAGATGTTGACTTAGACGGTTTTACCAGCCTCGATTCCAGGAGAAGAGATATCCTGCAGGAAGTTGAAACGCTGAGGAGTGAGAGAAACAGGGTTTCAAAGGAGATAGGCCAGAAGAAGAAGAACGGAGAGGATGCATCGGAACTTGTGAATAGGATGAGCGAGGTCTCTGCCCGGATAAAAGAACTTGACGAATCTCTCAAGGAGACCGAGGAGAATCTCAGTGATCTGATGATGATAATCCCGAATGTTCAGCACGAATCTGTTCCGTATGGAACAGGTGAGGAAGATAACCCTGTTGTGAGGGAGTGGGGAGAAAAACCCGTATTCGATTTTGAACCGAAACCACACTGGGAAATAGGAGAGAGTCTCGGTATCCTCGATTTTGCAAGGGGTGCCAGCATTACAGGGGCGAGGTTTACGCTCTATCGCGGTTTGGGCGCGACGCTGGAACGTGCCCTGATAAATTTTATGCTCGACCTCCACACCTCCGAGCATAACTACACCGAAGTCTTAACACCCTTTATTGTGAACAAGGCAAGTATGACGGGTACAGGACAGCTTCCCAAATTCGCTGAGGATCTCTTTAAGATAGAAGGAATGGAATATTATCTCATTCCAACAGCCGAGGTACCTGTCACCAATATATACAGGGAAGAGATACTGAATGAGAAGGATCTCCCCTGTTACTTTGTCGCCTATTCGCCCTGTTTCCGGAGTGAAGCTGGTTCTCATGGAAAGGACACAAGGGGACTTATCAGACAGCACCAGTTCAATAAAGTCGAGATGGTAAAGTTCACAACACCGGAGATATCCTACGACGAACTGGAAAAGCTGACTCTCAATGCGGAAGAAATACTGAAAAGGCTCAACATCCATTTCAGGACGGTCAATCTTTGTACGGTGGATTTGGGTTTTTCATCTGCCAAGACGTATGATTTGGAGGTATGGCTCCCTGGACACGGTACGTATAGAGAAATTTCATCATGTAGTAATTTCGAGGATTTCCAGGCCCGGCGGGCAAATATCAGGTTCCGCCGCGAGGAGAGCGGAAAGCTGGAGTTTGTGCATACCTTAAACGGTTCCGGACTTGCTGTTGGAAGAACCGTGGTGGCGATCTTGGAGAACTATCAACAGAAAGATGGGAGTGTTATCATTCCCGAGGTACTGAGACCCTACATGAAGGGAGTTGACAGAATTCTTCCCGTACTATAATAATAACACCAACGGAGGGATGGCCGAGTGGTCGAAGGCGGCGGTCTTGAAAACCGTTAACCGAAAGGTTCGCGGGTTCGAATCCTGCTCCCTCCGCCATAAAATTAAAGTGATGAGTGAACAGTAATTAGAACCCAACAAAAAGATTGTTTGATTTGATATAAAGAAAAGTAACGGAGAGATGGCTGAGCGGCTGAAAGCGATCGCCTGCTAAGCGATTGTACGCCTCAAAAGGTGTACCGGGGGTTCGAATCCCCCTCTCTCCGCCATTTTCTTGCAATTGGTGTGCGCCCATAGCTCAGCTGGATAGAGCGTCGGACTACGAATCCGAAGGTCGAAGGTTCGAATCCTTCTGGGCGTACCAATTAAATTGAGGGGTTAGTCAATAATGGCTAACTCCTCTTTTTTATTTTGCTAACCTATAGCTAACCTTTTCGTTATTTGGGGGGTTATTTGGCGTTAAAAAAGAAATAAAGTAAAAAAATAGAAAATGTGATATGCGGGGAGAGAAGGAGAGGTGATGCAGAATGGGAATCGGAATCCCCGAGTTGATAGTCCTGTTAATTCTTTTACTTCCATTTATTTTAATTGTGGTGCTTAGAAAACATTACCCGAATCACCTGTGGGTAGGCATCGCCCTCTGTTTGTTTTTCGGCGGCATCGGCCAGTTTTATATTCCCAAAGGTGGATGGTATTTCTTGGGGTTGGCTCTTATATATGTATTGTTAAATGCGGTAACACACAATCCCGCGAGTTCAATGATGATTGCAAATTCTATATCGGTACCGGTTATCTGGTGGAGATTTTCAAAGTTGAGCAATGGGATATAAGCAATGTGATTTATGTGGATTTTAGGATGAAGTAATGGAAACCTTTAAAGATCTGTTCGTGAATAAAAAGTATCGAAGTGGAACGTTTTTATTTATTGGTGGTATTGTTATAGGTTGGGCTGCTGCAACGAAATTTTATACAGGAAAGGAAAGTTGGAGCCTCGTTTTGATTCCTGTTTTGATTTTTGTTTATACTTTGATATCATATAGGTTCCCGCAAGACAGGAGGCAAGACAATGAAAGATAGATTCAAAATAATAAGTATTGTTTTGTTCTTAACCTTTCTTTCGTTATATGCTTGGAACCTATTTCTTTACGATAAGTATGGGGGAATAGGCCGATATCAGGCACAGACAGCTATAGGCAAAGGAGTTATCGATACCAAAACAGGTAACCTTTTTATGCCTGTTCGCCCATCATCAGCCTTAGATGCAGAACGTTGGTACTCCATAGAACCAATCACCTTAGAAAAGGAAGGGAACACGTTCCGATTATTAGACCGTGGGAGAGCACTCATGAAAGCTGGATTTACAACGAAAGAGGCTTTAGATTTTGTACGCCTCCTTGAATCACGTAGAACAGGGAGAGAAAGACGAAAAAGGCCCAAAACCGGCCTTACAAGAAAAGAACTACTAAAGAGTCACATGATGGAACAGAAGGAGGCAGAACTGAAGAAATAAAGGAGTAGTCACAACCATTCATAACCAAACTGCTGTGCTGCTAATATCGAGGAAAAATGGCTCGCATGTTCGGCTTCTTTTCGCAACCGGTAATATGTCTTCCAGTGCATACCCTTCGGCTTGTCGGGAAATGGCGCCCACAAATCATCACCGCCACCAAGACGCTTTCTGATTGACCTTGATTTCTCCATTAACCGTTCGTAGCATTGTACCTGCTGGCTGGCATATGTGAGATTATAGCAGTGACGGCATAAGAAATATTTGCCAGCTCCGTATAAGATGGCTACACGCCGATTGCAGTGTGGACATAAAAACCATGTTCTTTTACCGCCATAATTACAGAGTGTCCAGTCAAACAAGATTACTTGTTCAACATCTTCCCATTCCCCATCATGCGGACGGTTCCGGTAATTGAGAACCATGCGGTCTATTTCCATGCGATAGCGAATAGCGCCGGTTTGTTCATCACGGCATGACCATGATAATACGCCAGCAACGCCGGATCGTAGGCGCCCTTGCTTTTTCAGCCACCGAATATCAATCCTGTATTGTGATGCAGTTGTTCTTTTAGCATTCCACCTGTACCACCAACCTGAACCGCTTCCGCCCATTTACGAAGCTCCTTGTATTTTATCGAAATCATTAAGTAAAATTTACCGTTTTACAGGCGCAAATAAGCTAAAACAGTTAATATAAAAGCATTTTTTCTGTACTGTATTATGGGTAAAAATTAACTCATCTTTTCAAAGACAATTCTGTCCGTTGTCTGCCTTGATCTCATATCGGTGAAAACGTTTTGAGTCTTGCTGATAATTGAATGTGCCTTTAACTTCTTTTTGCTCGGTCATAATAAACCTCCTCGTTATATTTGTAACTGCCGTACAAATTCCCAAAGTCTTACTTGCTCTTTAAATTCAGTTTCTTTTACTTGTTCTAAAAGCTGTAAGGAGTTCTTTTGCATCATGCTCTCTTTTTTATGTCTGCCAATTCAATCGCCGGATTTTTCTGACGTCTATAGTATATCTTCAGACTGGCCGGTAAACTTTCTCCGCTTCAGACATAGTGAGCGGGTGTTTTGGCCTCAAATTTGCCATTTCTCCCCCTCCCTTGCAGGTTGTATCGTCCAGTGCCCTTTCGCGCCGGATTCTTTCCCATGCGGTAAGGATGCACTGGACATGATATCGTGTCACATTCAGAAACAAGGTCACTCCTCCCACCCATGCACTCCAGACAAAACTTGCGGAAAACCTTGACGGATATTCTTTTGTTTCCCATCCGATATTCATAAAAGGGACACAGCTTGCCGGTAGCATAGACTATATATCCCCCGCATCCTTCTACATCCTTATCTGACCTTGACTGGATGCAGTAATGACACCAGTTATGGACTGTTTGTTTTGGGGTTTGCTTTTCTTGCCGCTCTTCAAGTTTCATGGTCAGTCTCCTCAATTCAGAAACGCTTTATCAACGACAGCCTGGAAGTCTTTTAATTTTGCTACGCCCTTTAGGGCAGCCTGCCTCACTGCTTCTATTCGCCGATCAGGTATCAGCTCCCCGCTTTTGTAAGTCTCTCGTACCTTCTTCACACTCCCCTGGTATATTGCATCCATGACCTGTATAAGGCTTTCCTGTCTGGCTTCCGGTGTGCCTTGAGGGTAAGGGTTGCGGTAGATAACGTTCTGTAATTCGGCCATGATGTCCTGCTTGTTGGCTTTGATAAAACTTACTATCTCAGGGGTTACTTTCTCACGGGGTGCAACTCGTAGTTTGTCACCGGCAATCCATATCGTTAAACCTCGATTTTGTAGAAACTCAAAGTTCAACATAATCACCTATCTCCTCTTTGCTATCAAAAACTCTCTCTACCCGGTTTTCAACCGTCACACCGTCACATTCCTTTACTGGCGTGGGGTTCCAAAGATTTGCAACCGTAACATCACTTGCTTGTGTTACACTTTGAAATCCCCGCAGTCCTTTTGCCGGCGTGGGTTGTGACGTTGTTACGCTTTGAACAGGAGGGGTAGGGGGTAAATATCTCTCAAAGACTTCAACAAACTGTTCCAGAGTATAGCCCTTAGCTGTCTCGCCACCTATTCGTATTGTTTTTGAAAGTATTGCAAACGGTTTCAAAAGGCGTGCAAGACCATTTTGTGTAATAGACTTCCCTCTACGCCAATCGCCCCAGGGATGATCTTCAATCACAATCAATTTTTCGACAAGCTCTTTTGAGCTGATTTTGTCCCGCGCCTCAAAAATCCCTTTGATGTCTCTTAAGAGGGTTTGTTTTATCGTGTCCTCATCTGATACCTGCTCGATATCAAGCATTGCTGTGCGTGCTCTGTCCAGCCACTCTCCCCCTGCAAGTTTCGCAATACTAAGTAGTGGTAACCAGTTGTCAGTTGCTCTATCATTGCTGGTTTCCGGTATTGCAGGTGAAATACTTTTCAAGGTTTCGGTGTTATCAATCGCAAAACGTTTAATCATGCGCCGTAATTTCAAATGTTCATCATCAAAACCAATTGACACCTTTGTCACCTTCTCCGAAGTGGTCTTGCGCTTCATTCTAAGAGAAATAGACCTGTCTCTTAGGGTGTCCGGTAAGCTGCCAATTAGCGATATAGCTTTAGGCCCCCAAGTAGAAAAACATTCAACTTCTAATGTGTTTAGATTCGTGCGGATTACGAAGGCGGATTTTCGTGTGTGTCCGCTGTTTACTATACCTCTCAATTCTTCATTGTCTTTCAAGAAAGTATCGGCCTCGTCAATAAGCAGGCAAGGCCTGTGCTTCTCAATTGTTCTGAAAATAGCAGAAGGTGTTATATTTGAAGCTAACAGTGGTTTGTTTGTAAGACCAGCAAGAACTTCAAGAAGGGTCGTTTTCCCGCAACGTTTTTCCGGTGACGTAACGGCAAGTATGGGCAGAATCCTGAAAGAGTCGTAGCAATAGGTTAAAACTATCCACAATGTCCCCGCAAGAACGGCAGACGGGTCTAAAACAACATGTTTCTTTATGGTGTCGTGTAAAGAATGGAGAATCTCGCAGCCGTTTACGGGTGTTTCCCAGGGTTCGACATCTTCGGTGATTGACTTTTTTTCTGATTGCTTTTCTCCCTGATCTTTGGATTGTTTCTCACGTTTTTTCACATCTGAAAACAGTGTGTGCTTAAGTGATATCCTTTTCAGGTTTTCAAATTCTTCAATACCATGCTCGCATAAGTAATCATCGAGCTTTCCCAGGCTTTCAGGCACGGGCAGGCACACAACAGAAACGCTGGCTCCTCTTTGCTCAAGCATTGTACCCAGACGATAGACGGCTTTTTTTATCTCCAACTTTTTCTGAAAGTCTGAATCCGGAACAAGCTCAGCTTTTCTATCAATCCACTCAATAGAATCAAAGTCATCGATCAATTGAGATTTGCCGTTCTTGTCCTTAACAGCAAAGTTCCAGATACCACCCAGGGCAATACAATTAAGTCCTTCCTGCGTAGCCTTTAAGGCCTTTTTCTCCCCCTCGGTTATCAAGATTAGGTCTTTGTCTGCATCAAAACCCGGCGGTTTGTATAAGGCAATTCCAGAACCTTTCGGCTGAAAATACTTTTGCGCTCGGGTTTCGCCTTTTTTCTTGTAAGGCGGGAACAGCTTGTATCGAGTAAAATGCGTCCCCGGATACGGAAATGCCAATAGCGAATCGATCGGAATATCCCACCCAAAGGTTTTATTTATCTGCCCGGGCGGTACAGTATAAATTCCTGCCGCCATCATAGTTTCATCGGACAGACCGGAGTTCTTTAAATCGGCCACGTGATCAGGATGCAGACTATTCATTTGTCACCCTCCGGCAAGGAATCGGCTGTTAGGACAGGGTTCCTTCGGAACCACTCGTCAAAATCCATTACGGCATAGAATATCTTCCGAGAAACTCGATAGTACTTCGGGCCTACTTTACGGTACCGCCAATTAGCTAGTGTTCCCGCAGGTATTCCGTAAATCCTCTCTGCCTCTTGTGGTGTCATTGCGACCTTCGGTGTTTCTACTCTTTGTTTAATCATTTTTATTAACCTCCCTTTACTTAAGGAAGTGGTAATTTTCGGTTACCATGTGGTACTTTTCAGTTACCATTTAAAAAACCACAAAAAAGGCCTACAGAAACTCTCCTGCAAGCCTTAAAATGTTCTACTATTGGATAAATTCTACCAAAAGATATCCCATTTAATGGGGTCATTATTGTCGGGGGTGTAGACACAATGAACCCCGCGACTGATATGGTCCTTCAGATAACTACTAAGAGCGGGAAACGACTTTGCTATATATCTGTATCCCTTGTTAATTTGATTTTTAATGTTCTGTCGCACTTTCTCAACTTCCGGTTTAAGTCTTCTATGTTTTTTAATATTGGGCTTGTTATCTTTTGATAACCCAACTTCCAAACCATAATTATTTAAAAGATGTTTTTTTAAATTTTCCCACTCTTCCCGGGTATCAGACTTTTTCATTTCATCACTGCCTGCGTCGGCGGCTTTCAATTTTGACGCTGTATTGTTTATAATCTCTTCAAATTTGTCAAAATCATCTTCAGAGAGGTCTATGTCATAGGAAGAAGCATCTATCTCTTCTAGAGACACATATTCTTTGGCTGTCGAGTTATACGCATTACCCAAATTGTCGGAATTGTCACCTTTAACGGCATTCTTTAAGTCCAGAATATGAATTTGTTTATTTGGATTATCAAGCAAGTGTATAATATAGCGCAACATTTCATTGTCTTTGAAAGCTGTCCATTTCCCGGTAAATTTGACAATCCAGATATTTCCGCGTCTCAAGAAAAGATTGTCCTTCCCCCTGATACTGGGTTCTAACATTTCAATTATATTTGTGAAGCTAGGGATATCGCCTATCTTGATTTTCCATTCTACTTCCTTCAGCAGCCATTTTTTAAAGAGTTCCATGTCTTCCTCTATAAGCCTATCTTCCATGAAAGGAAGCTTTCTTAACTGCTGAAGGGTCTTTTCTGAGGGACCCCATTCAGGAATTCCTGTTAATTCATTATTCTGTAATAAGAACCCCAAGAGTTTCTTTCTCCCGGATGAAATATATTTCCTACTTTCAAGCTCTTCTCTTGCCCCCTCTTTTAAAACTTCCAGTATCTTTGCATTTTGCATTTTTATTCTTTTCATATCTTCTTTTGATGGGACTTTCATTATCCATATACTCCTGTTAGTGGTTTTGTAGAAATGAAGGAAGATCCCACAGGAAATGCTTTTTACTCTACAATCGGCACCCCTTCATATTATCTTACTACTGACACAATGCCATTCCTCTTAAAGGCTTTTTCTAAATTCAGTGTTGCCCTCCTTTTCTGGTCCGGCATCAGGTGCGCGTACTTTATCGTCATGGCAAGACTCTTGTGACCAAGAAGTTCCTTTATGGTAAGGATTGGTTCACCCTGCAACGCAAGCCAGGACGCAAAGGTATGCCTCAAAGAATGAAAGGTTATCTTCTGCCTTCGGTCTGTTATGCCTTCGTTAAAGCCAAGACTTTTTATTACTCCATGAAATGACTTAGACACAGCGTTGACCTTATTCCCGTTCCTGTCCTTAAAGATATACTCATTCGGTAAAATCGGCATATGTTCAAGAAGCATCTCTTTGACGGCTTTGGTCATGTATGCCTTGCGGTTTTCTTTGTTCTTCGGATCAGCAATATTGATCAGCTCGTTCTCAAAGTCTAAGTCCTGCCCTTTCAGGTTGAATATCTCGCCAGCCCTAAGCCCGCAATGAAGGCTTAATAAGGTCATGTCATGTAATTGTCTGGAAGTCCCGAACAGTTCAGTTAAAAGCAAGTCAGCCTCTGCATGTAATAAAAAACGCTGTCTCTGGTTCTGTACTATAGGCATCTTAACACCCTTGATGGGGTTCTCCCCCTTGTACAGTCCCCACAGGACAGCCTTATTAAACATCTCCCTGAAGATTACCAGGATATGTTTTACAGTAGCCGGAGCAAGACCGTCTTTTGAAAGGTCTGCCTTTAGTCTTTCAAGGTCGAAAGAGGATATCTCGTTTAAACGCTTAGCACCAAAACATGGACTCAAGTAATTTTTATACCTACTGACTTCATCACGGCCCCCGCGTGTTTTGTTTTGCTCTGCCCAAGTTAAATATTTAGCAGCGACATCCTTGAAGTAAGGCGCTTTCTTTTTCTGCTTTGGCAACTCTTGACCATGACGAATAGTCCTTAGACGATCACCTCTTATCTGGCTTGCCAGCTTTGCCGTGTATCCTTCGCTTGACCAGCCCACTTTTTCCCATATCAACTTGCCGTCAAGCTTATAGGCAATATCAAAGCAAATATCCGGCTTACCGTTATGGCTTTTTACGCTCGACAATCGCTCATAAACACCTGTATGTTTCGTGACAGCTCTTTTCATTGCTTTACCCCTTCCGGATCATGTTATTACAACTTTTTGGAGTCCGCACGGTATGCTCTTGCTAACCTATAGCTAACCCTTGCCTTCATGTTGAGTGACTTTCCGTGAAGATGTTTTTCCATAACGCCTTTGCAAGTAGCTTAAATTAAACGTTGAATGATGTCAAGTGATATTTTGTTAAGAAGTGTGAAAAGGGCTAAAAACGGACTACGAATCCGAAGGTCGAAGGTTCGAATCCTTCTGGGCGTACCAATAAAATCAAGGGGTTAGCTAAAATCGGTTAGTCCCCCCAACTGAACTCTAACAATCTCGTAAAAAGTCTTAAAATGTGTCATTTGTCATCCTGAACTTGTTTCAGGATCTCACTTGTTTCAGCATCCAAATATTTCAACAAGTTAGAGACCCTGAATGATCCTGAAATAAGTTCAGGACATGATTTTGGGTGACAAAAAACGGCTTTTGTAAAGTGCGTCAATTCTGTTACCAGCCTCAATTTCTCCAGCGATGTATCGCCTGCCTTAACTTTTCAAACCTTACAAATTATTGTCTGAAGACATGGCAAGACAGCAAGAAATCCCTTGCAGGAATTTACGCATAAGCTGTATACGATTGGATATATAAATTGGATATTAGTGTCATGTCAACGATACTCTGTCATTTCGAAGGAGTCTTCACGACTGAGAAATCTTAAATTTCTTCCTGCGGCCGAAATGACATTTCTTGATTGACACGACATTAGCCTGTTTTCTTCTTTTAATTCCGGCTTCGAGCATAGGAAGAGAAATTTTGCTTTCAAGAGGTGGCTTATGAAAAAGGATGATTTAAAGGATTTTATTCCTTTAATCGGTGTAATCTTTATCCTGCTTGTGGGCATGGCTATGGCAGGGTGCGCGATTCCTCAAATTGCGTTGGATGACGGGTCCGCGCCGGAGCCCATAGACCTCCGCCTCTGTTATGACTGGGGACGACCACCGTCCACGAGCACGAGTGACTTAACAGCGAGCTACTTCTACGGGACCGATGGTCGCCTGGTGTTTGAGTTGGTATCTAACGCACACAACAATCTAAGCGATTGCGACATTCTCGTCAAGCTCCAGGGCGAAGGTCCAGTCTATTCTCACTACTCGAAGAAGAGGCTGATGGTAATTGGAAGGCCGTTTGACTCGGACATCACCTTCCCGAAAGCCGCAAGGAAAATCTATCTGGCATTCCAGAAGGGATCACCGCTCTACCAACAGGTCGTACAGGAGCGCGAAGCCTACCGGAAACGTAAAGAAGCACTCGCCAGCCAGCCCGTCCAGCCCGCGACTCCGGGGGCAATCTCAAGGGAGGACATGGAGACGCGGATTATCAAATCTGATGTAAATGAACTTCCATCAGTCAAAGCAAAGCCAAACCAGAACGCTTATGCCATCGTCATCGGGGTTGAAAAGTACCGCCAGAAACTCCCCAAGGCTGATTATGCAGACAATGATGCCAGGATTATGGCAGAGTATCTCACGAAGGTCATGGGCTATCCTGAAGAGAATATTGTAATGCTTATAAATGATCACGCGGCCAAGAGTGATTTTGAAAAGTATCTGGGAAAGTGGCTTCCCAATAACGTCGAAAAAGACAGCTCAGTATTTATCTATTATTCGGGGCACGGGGCTCCGAACCCGAAGACAGGAGATGCGTATCTCGTTCCATACGATGGAGACCCCTCGTTTATTGAAGAGACCGGATATCCCCTGAAAAGACTTTATGCGAAGCTCGACAAACTGCCTGCCAGAGAAATCATCGTTGTCCTTGATTCCTGTTTTTCAGGCGCGGGCGGCAGAAGCGTTCTCGCAAAAGGAGCACGTCCCCTTGTGATGAATATGGACAAGCAGATGTTTCACAGTGACAGGATAGCGGTCCTTTCCGCCGCTGCAGGGAATCAGATAAGTTCGACCTATGAGGAAAAAGGACACGGCCTCTTTACATACTTTCTGCTTAAGGGGATAAAGGAGGGTAATTATGAGATTGGAACGCTCTACAATTACCTTAAACCGCAGGTGGAAAGGATTGCGAGGAAAACGTATAATAACGAGCAAACACCGCAGCTGATTGCACCGAATAAAACTATAATGGTGAGATGATGGCGTATATTATGGCAAAGACGAGTGCCCGTGTATTCATTTTCTTCGTATTACTAATATGTTACGGGTGCGGGACCGGGATGATATATAAAACTTCTCAGAATGATATGCAACCAATGACTTTTGAAGAGGCTCGAAAGAAAGCAGTCTCACTATTTTGGGAAGAGGGAGGTCTTTCTGTAGGACACCTCCAAATTTGGGAATGGGAATTAAAAAGTTTTAAAGTTAATGAAGACGGGTTCACTGTTGTCTATGGCAAAGACAATTCGCTAACCTGTGATTTTGAATTTATAAGCGATCCTGTGGTGAACGATTGGGGACCATTAGCCAATTTTCATTATGCTGTGGAGTTGCGTGGAGGTGGTAATGTAGACTTTTGGTTCAATAAAAAAGAATCAGCCATAACATTTGCAAAGGCGTTCTATACGTTGAAATATCGTTCAACAGAAGCGCGAATGGCAAAGAAGCAAGCGGTTCAGTCACAGGCCATATCGAAAGAAGATCTGACTACAATAGTACCGCAGGCGGCTGTTACAACGGCGGCAAGGGGTCCGAGGAAGGGGGCAAAACCCGAATCTGTCAAGACAGACCTGGACAAGCCCGTGTTCAGCCCCCGGGAAATCATTATGGATGAGAACGATCTTGCAGTTGTTATCGGAATAGAGAAGTATCAGAACCTTCCAAAATCGGATTATTCAAAGAATGATGCAGGGATTGTAAGAAATTATATAAAGGCCTTGGGATTTCAGGAAAGAAATATCGAATTCATTACCGATGAAAGGGCGACAAAATCCAGCATTGCAAAATCTATTGAGGCATGGCTGCCAAACAAGCTCAAGAAAGGCGGAAAGGTTTTTGTCTATTATTCCGGCCATGGTTCTCCTAATCCGGTAACAGGCGAGGCGTTTCTCGTTCCCTATGATGGCGACCCCAATTATCTTGATGTTACAGGATATCCCCTGAAACGGCTGTATGAGAAACTGGGACGGCTGCAGGCATCCGAAGTCATTGTTGTTTTGGACTCCTGTTTTTCCGGCGCTGGAGGAAGAAGTGTCCTTGCCAAAGGAGCGCGGCCATTGGTTATGACATCACAGAGCGTGGTTCTGCCGCAAAACATGGTTGTGCTGTCGGCAACGCAGAGCTCGCAGATAAGCACTTCGTCTCAGGAAAAAGGCTACGGAATATTTACATACTATTTCCTCAAGGTGCTTAAAGGCGGCAATAAATCTGTCTCTGAAATCTATGAATATGTAAAGCCCTACGTAGAAGACGAGGCAAAATCAATAAATGTCCGGCAATCACCAAGTATCAATCCGAATTTAGACAAATTAAAAGGAAGGTTTTTATTAAGAAAATAAAGCAGAGGGAATTAGAAACGACGCCATGAAAAAACTTTTCGTAATTTTTTGCATACTCATACTCCCTGTTTGTTCTTTCGCTTCCGAAAAACCTGTATGGGTGAAGGCGACGGGAGAAGCCTATCTCGGAGAGATTGACACACCAAAGGAAGTAAAAGACAGGGCCAGGAGGGACGCCCAGAAGAACGCACTGGAAAAGGCTGTAGGGGTTTTCATCAAGTCGCACACACTCGTATCCAACAGCCAATTAGCGGAAGATCTTATATATGCCGCCGTGAGAGGACATATCGAAAAGTCTGAGATACTTCACGAGGGATGGGATACGAAAGAGAGGAGCCTTTACAGGGTAAAGCTGAAGTCTCTCATCAAGCCGGTTTATCCCGAAAAAGGAAAAGGACTCTCTGTTAAGGCGTATCTTTCCAAAACAGACCTGAAAGAGGGTGAGGAAGTCAGGATATTTTACGAGGCGAGTAGCGACTGCTACGTTTATATCTTTTCCGTTGCAGCGGACGGTTCGGTAACCCTGCTTCTGCCGAACTCGATTCACAGGGAGAATCTGACGAGGGTCGGGAGAGCTTACGAATTTCCACTATCTGGAAGCGCGATTCACCTGAAAGCCATGTTCCTTCCCGGTTACAAAGGAAAAATCGCGGAAGAACGTATCAAACTGATCGCCACCAAAGAGAAGGAGGAGATTCTATCGTTAGGGTTTCATGAGGGAATGTTCAAGGTCTATGATTCACGGTCAACAGGAATGATCAGTGATCTTGTGAAGAGGCTCAATAGAATAGATCCGGCTAAGTGGACGGAGGCAACGGCAGTTTATACCCTTACAAAATAAGTTTACAGTTCTTAAAATTACCAGCATATCTGTTTTTGTTCGCGCCAAATCCTGAGCTGCGGATAGCGTAATGTTTTATTTTTCAATACAATGCCCCGAAGTTTTCTTCATCTATCTTTCCTTCAAGATACGCCTCTAATGTCTTTGAACGTTGTCCTGCTCTCAGCTCATCCAATCCCCTGTTCAACTGTTTTGCATTTATATTCCCATGCTCAAATGCAGTTTTCAGTCTGCTCCTGGCTATATTGACATCCTTTACCTTTACCTCATTCCAGTTTCTGGTTACGACAAAGTTCCCTTTACCTGTTATCTGGGGATACTGTTCCTGGCCTTTCAGCCTTCTGGATGCCTTGGGGACATTCTTTTTTACATAGTCTGATAATTCATCTATTTTGACCCATACATCCTTGCCGCCCTTTCCCATTAATCCTTTTAATAAATAATGGGTGAATATGCCGCCCTTTATCTCGGCTTCATCTTCCCAGGACTGCTGATTGGTTGCCGACGATGTGATCAGCACTCTGCCTGCACCTGTAGGTTTCATTATCTCGGAACTTACAAGCATACCTACCAGGGGTTTTCCTCCCTTTGGCACGATAGACTTTCCGCCTCCTGAAAAACAGGCATCCAGGGCCACCATTATACCTTTTGCATGGGAACCATCCATGAGCTTTTGCAGATAAGACATCTTGATACTTGTATCTTCCAGTGCCTCAGGATCAGATACGATCGCATTGTCCGGAACTAAATAGGCATCTATGAACTGATCACCTTTTGTCTTTGGCGCCCCATGTCCTGAGTAATACACATAAACATAGCCGTCTCTGTCCCTGATTTTACGAAGAGCCACCATCATTTCATTTCTTGTTGCTCTTTCGTTTAACAGCAATATCGCGTTTTCTTTCGGAACGCCGCCATACCGGGGGTCTGTGAGAACTTCATAAACCTGCCTTGCATCATTTGACGCATATTGAAGGTGAGGGATGTCTTTTCTGTTCTTGTAGTCTATGCCTATAACCACCGCAAAGGTATCTGAACGGGGTGGCGGGAGTTTTTCGGTAACAGATTTTTTTAAAACTATATTAGGTGTTATTTTAGAATATTTATCTACGTGCGCTGATGGTTTTTTAGAATACTTATCCCCTGAAGTGTTTTTAGAAGCAACATAACTCTTTATATCCCGTGCAAACCGTATCTCTCTGGCCAGTGCTGTAAATGCCCCGGCAAGAGCCTCTGACAGGGCTTCCCCCTTTAGCCGTTCAAGTGGAATAATCGGACTAACCACAGATCTGCTGGTTTTAGACGCGGTTACTACCTGTTCCCATATTGGAGAACCATTTTCATCGGTCATCACCCCCTTTAAGGATACATTGGCAACAACTTGCATACCAAAACCCAGCGCCACTGTTTCGATTTCAAATCTACAATCTTCAATGGTTGGAATCAATACTGCGTCAATCCCGGGAGGATGTAAATCACTCTGGATAAATTCTACTTCCTCAAACATATACGGGAAGACACTGTGCGATATATTCCTTACAAGCTTTCCTGCCGGGATTGCCTCGGTCAGGCTCCCCCCTCCCAGGCCTCCAAGCCCTCTCGTTTTAGTCAATACAAAATTCGCATCAGGAAGAACAACGGCCACTTTAATGGGTATTTTATCTCCAAAAGGGGGAGTTGCGGATACATCTACAGCAGGTATATTATGAACGATTGCACATCCTGACATTAATAGAAAAGATAAAGCTAAAATAAAATAATTTAATTTTTTCATACCCATCTCCAGGATATTGTCCATTATGCCTTAATACAATGCTCCGAAGTTCTTTTCATCTATTTTTCCTTCAAGGTAAGCCTCTAATGTCTTAGAACGTTGCCCTGTTCTTAACTCATCCAATCCCCTGTTCAACTGTTTTGCATTTATATTCCCATGCTCAAATGCAGTTTTCAGTCTGCTCCTGGCTATATTGACATCCTTTACCTTTACCTCATTCCAGTTTCTGGTTACGACAAAGTTCCCTTTACCTGTTATCTGGGGATACTGTTCCTGGCCTTTCAGCCTTCTGGATGCCTTGGGGACATTCTTTTTTACATAGTCTGATAATTCATCTATTTTGACCCATACATCCTTGCCGCCCTTTCCCATTAATCCTTTTAATAAATAATGGGTGAATATGCCGCCCTTTATCTCGGCTTCATCTTCCCAGGACTGCTGATTGGTTGCCGACGATGTGATCAGCACTCTGCCTGCACCTGTAGGTTTCATTATCTCGGAACTTACAAGCATACCTACCAGGGGTTTTCCTCCCTTTGGCACGATAGACTTTCCGCCTCCTGAAAAACAGGCATCCAGGGCCACCATTATACCTTTTGCATGGGAACCATCCATGAGCTTTTGCAGATAAGACATCTTGATACTTGTATCTTCCAGCGCCTCAGGATCAGATACGATCGCATTGCTTGGGACTAAATAGGCATCTATGAACTGATCGCCTTTTGTCTTTGGCGCCCCATGCCCTGAATAGTAGACATAACCATAGCCGTTCCTGTCCCTGATTTTACGAAGAGCCACCATCATTTGATTCCTCGTTGCGTTCTCGTTTAACAGCAATATCGCGTTTTCTTTCGGGACTCCGCCATACCGAGGGTCTGTGAGAACTTCATAAACCTTCCTGGCGTCATTTGACGCATATTGAAGATGAGGAATGTCTTTCCTGTTTTTGTAGTCTATGCCTATGACTATTGCAAAGGTATCTGAACGGGGTGGTGGAAGTTTAAACGTTTTGTCCTGAGACTTTTTAGAGGGTATTATCTGTTGCTCACCTTTTCCAGCAAGATAATTTTTAAAGACTCTGGACATAAACATTCCGCGAACAGCATCTTTGAATGCAGAATTAGTTGCGTCCGCAATAACGGTTCCATAGGTTGTTTCGTACTTTTTTTGGGAGAAGCCACTATATATTTTACTTTTCCATGGAGAAACTATCGTTTTTTTCCAGATTTGCGCCCCCCTTGAATCAGCAATAATGACATCTAAGAATACTCTTGCCTCGACATTAAAATCACTAAAACCGACACTTTTGGATCTTATATCAAAGTCATTGATTTTGGGAATAAACAATAAATCAGTACTTTCCGGTAAGGGTTTAACCGTGACAATCTCTACTTTCTCAAAAAAATTGTGGAGAATTTCAGAAGAAGCTTTTTTTATAATTCTTCCAAATGGCACAGAATATACAATGCTAACGCCGGTGCCGTTGATATCCGAAACTGTTTTTGTCATTACATACTTTTCATCCGGGATAATAACAGCTACCCTGGCCGGTGTTTTTACTGAGCTTTCGGGCTGCTTTGAGTCAACATCGACATAAGGAACATTTACATGCATTGTACAGCCCGTGGAAAACATAAATATGAGGCAAATCAAAATTATTAATTTCTTCATAAGATCACCTTTTAAACGAATATAGAAACAATGGCCGGATACTGCTTTGGTAAGAATACTCTTTTGCTAAAATATGTCAATAAGCTATCGCAAGTAAGAAGAGGTAGCTGTCGAAATCAATTTCGGCAAAGCAGCGGAGAACGAAGTAATTCAAAGAATAATGCGCTCGCTGTTCAGTTCAAAAAATTGAAAGGTTACAGCAAATCGGTTGCAACCTTTTTTTGTAACCGGTTTCAAGATTGCCCCAAATGTAAGACATCTTCCCTTGACCTTTATTAATATAGCCTATATGAACAGGTGTAGATCTACACGAGAGCATTCAGTAACAGAAGATTGATGCAGCCGTAAAAAGTCTTTTCGAAGCGAATCTAAACATTTTGGGAAAAAGATGCTGGTAGTAACCGGCGCTAAGAAAATCTAATTGTTTGAGTGCGTTAGCACGAGTTTTAGATTTTTAGCCGGGCAATAACAGCATTCCCAAAATGGTTCTGAGCGAAGAAAACTGGACTTTTTGCAAGTGTATCAAGTTTGATTGATGAACGACCCTGTTTCCAAAATAGATATGACGGGGACTAAAAAGAAAAGGCCGTTGGGAGCTGAAAATGACAGAAAAAATCGATTCTGGTGAAGTGGCTAATTTTAAAGCATTACTGATGACAAATGCGATTCAGCTGGATGCACTTGCTGAATTACTTATCGAGAAGGGAATTATTACGGAAGAAGAATTTTTCGATAGACTCAAGAAAGTCGAAACTGAATATCAGGAGAATGAAAACCCTGAAAAAGAAGGATAGAGATTGAGCTTTACATCGTGCGTCAGGTAAAAAAGAAAAGGATGAGAAAAGTAATAGTTACGGTGATAATGGTTCTTTTTCTGCTCGGTTGTGCTACTACTCCAATTTCCTCTTATAGACCACCATATCCACTCTTAAAGCGTTTCGTTTCTCTTGCACAAGAAGTTCGGAAGTGCGTTGCTCCCGATACTTTCTTCGCTATAAGAATTGTAAAAATGAAAGAACCAAATGCTTGGATAATTGATGATAAAATCTATTTCACTGAAAGTATGTTTAATCTTGATGATAATACCCTTAAATTTATCATGGCTCATGAAATGTCTCATGGTAAACTTGGACATATTACCGAAATAAGAACCGTAAGTTATGTTACTACCGGTGCTATGATGGTTGTTAATGTTTTTGTTCCCGGTGCCGGTTATCTCAATCATGTTATCAATCCCGCCGTCTGTAATAATTACAGTAAAACTCAAGAACTTGAAGCCGATAAAGAGGCATCCAAGGCATGTCTTTGCCTTGGTATTTCTATTGAACAACAAGTAGAAATACTTGAGAACCTCAGATTAACCGTAAAAGACGGCGGTGGTTTTTGGGACAGACACCCGTCATGGGATGACCGCATCGCCAACATTAAAGCCTCCTGATCATTCCCCCTCAGCATATGCTGAGATTGAAAACGATCTTCTAAAAAAGATGACAAAACCCGCCTTACAAGCATGGAGCTTCACCACTCTTTCCCTATCTTGAAGGCCGTGGCGATAGCCTCTCCGAGACGATGGTATTCCCTGGTGCCTGGAATGTAAATCAGGGGATCGATCTTTTTCGTGTCGGTTTTCCCTTGGTCCTGGCAACGATCGGTGATGTAAGTTTCAATGATTTCACCAATCACAAGTATATGGCTCCCCATGTCGAGGTAATGGATAACCTTGCACTCAAGATTTACCGGACATTCCCGAATGAGAGGGGCTGTTTTCAGTGTTCCGTAAAATACCCTGAAGATTTGAGATTTATCGTTGTCTTTGCCGGAATAGAGGCCGCAGTAGTCGGTCTCTTTAACCATAGTGGAGGAAGGAACGTTGATGGAAAACATCTCATTTACTCTAATCCCTTCCAGGGTATACCGGTTTTTGCGGATGGCGACAGAAACCGCTGGCGGTTTTTGTGATGCTATCCCGCACCAGGCCGCTGTCATGAAGTTTGCTTTTCCTTTTACATTGGCGCCCACAAGGACAGCAGGCATTGGATAGAGCAATGTCTGTGGACCACATTTGATCTTTTCCATTTTATTCCTCCTTATCTTTTTCAGACACCTAATTCACTATAGAAGATACCAGAGCTTGGATAAAAATTCCAATCTGGAAATGATTTTTATTACAATTTCCAGGGTGCCGTAAAAGACGGGAAGGGGAGGGCAGCAATAAGGTATATCTTTGGAATTATTGGTCTTATACAAAAGTAAAATTTGGTGGGCATTTTTTTTGCTTTATGGTAAAAAATAGGCGTGATGGCGCGAGGCCTTTGAGAATCTATCGGCATATTAGCTTTTCAGGGGCAAAGAAAGATAAAAAATTGATCGGGAGGGTGTATGGATCCGCAGATGTTGAACGAATATTTCAAAAGATGTTTTCTTGCCGTAGATGGTCTCTGGTTTATGATGCTGGAGAAAACAGATTCATTTGATAAGGCCCTTGAGGTTGATGGTATGGTATGGGAAATACTGCCGAAAATACAGGCCAGAAAGATAAAAGAATTATTTGGGGTGAAAACTGCCACCGAGGAAAACCTGATAAGCGCCCTCAAGTTCAAGATGGATGCCGAAGATTTTGTGAGTGAGTTCCGGATGAAAGATGCACAGATTAATATCACCGTCAATAAGTGCCCCTGGCTTACTCTGTTGAAAGAAGCGAACCGGGAGCACCTGGCAGGGAAGATTGGTGAGTCGATATGTACTGTCGAGTATGGTATCTTTGCCAGGGAATTTATGGAAGATATCGATTTCGAGGTAACGTCGCGGCGGTGTATGGGAAGCGATGTCTGCTCATTTGTGTTTAAAAAAGATGTTAGCGGGGAAAACTTTAAAAATGAACGATAACCTTTTTGTCCGAATTATTCATAGCAAATATACCCATCTGTTCATGGGCGTTGTTCTTGTAATAACCGGCGTGTGTGAAATGTTTCAAGATCTATCTCAGGATATTATTGGAGTAAGAATTCGACTTCACCATGGCATAATAATTTATGGCGTCTATCAAATAACAAGTGCCTTAATTTCAATTATCCAGGGACATCAATATATATTGCCTGATGAAAATGGTGAAAAGTAAAAGTTGACAACATAGAAAGATGAAGAAAGGTGAAAAAGGGTCCGAGTATGCTAAAAAACATAATCTTACAAAAAAGATATGCCCCAAGTTTGTTGCCGATTCCGCTGAGATCCTCAAAGAAATTTTATAAAGAGGCGCTGTAGCAGGGATTGACAATATTGTCGAGAACCTCGAAGAATCCTTGGATAGGACTAGACAGAAACTGCACCATGAGGAGTTGAGGCTCTAAGTGGGATATTAAGAGGGTAGGGCGGTTTTTCAAAAACGTAATGTCTAAACTGCGTTCGATGAAAATAATGAGAACAACTGAATAATTTCAGTATATATCTGATATCGCAGCATTTTTTAATTTAAGAAGGTTTTTTGAGTAAGTAGCGCTGCAGAATAATCATATCATGGGCGTTGGCCTCTCCTCTGGCCAGTCTGTCCATTGCTTCAGCAGCTAACTGAGCATTAGTTTTTGCATCTGGCTTTTTCTCGCCTTTACCGTCTTTGACCAAATGTACCTTAGGCGGTTTTCGTTCGCCATCTTTCTTCTTATTGTTATTATTCATATTTTTACCCAACCCGAACATCTTTTTTATACTATATCAATTTTCTTATGCCATTAAAAGTCGAAAAGTGAGCTTTGCAGTTTTGTTTTTTTCGGTAATTATGGTATCTATTCCTGGCGGGGTAAGGGGGAGAAGAAAGCAATATGCTTGAGAAAATTTTTAAACTCAGAGAACGCGGCACAGATGTTAAGACCGAAATCCTGGCAGGAGTCGCCACGTTTTTGACCATGGCCTATATTGTCGTGGTCAATCCGGCGATCCTGTCGAAAACGGGCATGCCATTTTCCGGGGTCCTTTTCGCGACTGTTCTGGTTTGTGCATTCAGCTCGATTACGATGGGACTGTATGCTAATCTGCCATATGGTCTTGCGCCGGGTATGGGCATAAATGCCTTTTTTACATTTACCCTTGTTCTCGGAATGGGTATCAGGTGGGAAACTGCACTCGGTGCTGTATTTGTTTCCGGTATAATTTTTATGCTTTTGTCGGTAACCGGCATCCGGACTGAGATAGTAAAAGCCATTCCTAAGTCAATCCGGTTTGGTTTAGCTGCTGGAATCGGCATTTTTTTGTCACTTATTGGATTTAAAAGCGTGGATTTTATCGTTTCGAATAAAGCAACCCTGGTTGCCTTCGGTGGTTTGAACCTGACGACAATCCTGTTTTTGATCGCCTTAATCCTCACATCGGTTCTGGTAGTTAAAAAAGTACAGGGTGCGCTTATTGTCGGAATTCTGGTTACATCGGTTTTAGCGTTAACGACTTCGCTCATAGGAACATCGGCGGGATGGTTGCCCGAACCGATTGTAGCGATGCCGAAAGGTATATTTTCTTTGCCAAGTATTGATGTTTTCTTTAAATTGGATATTGTCGGTGCATTAAAGTTCGGTATGATTTTGCCTGTTTTCTCGCTCCTTTTTGTAGACATGTTTGATTCGATTGGAACGTTTGTGGGTATCGCTGAGGTTGGAGGACTTGTTGAGAAAGACGGAACCCCGACAAATATTGGAGAAGCGCTCTTGGTGGATGCATTTTCTACAACTATTTCTGGACTATTCGGAACTTCTTCAGGTGCGGTTTTTGTTGAATCAGCTGCCGGAATAAAAGAAGGGGGCAGGACCGGTTTGACGGCAGTTGTAACGGGATTTCTTTTTTTACCACTTATGTTTTTATCACCTATTCTTTCGTTTGTTCCTACAGTCGCTACAGCCCCCGTTTTGGTTTTGGTTGGTGTTTTTATGACGCAGCCTCTCAGGGAGATTGACTGGATAAACTTTGAGGAGGCAATTCCTGCATTCCTGTCATTTATTTTAATTCCTCTTACCTTTAGTATTACTCAAGGAGTTATCTGGGGTTTCCTGATTTACACGATTATCAAGGTTTTTCTCGGGAAGGGGAGAGAAGTCCACTGGATGCTTTATATAATTGATGCGTTTGCAATTCTCTCTCTAGTGTCGCCGTTACTTTGATCCGCAATGTTAATCTCTCTCATCTCCAGAAGGCCGGGGTTTCCGGGATGTGCTTCCGTTTACTTTCTCATGTGTCGTTTCTTCTAAAGTTTTCTTTAAAAATAATGTTGAGATGAAAAGAGGGGGCTTTTATGGTTGGACCCGTCATTTTGAAAATCTGCTGTTAAGTTTACATAACATATCTTATCAGACGTTATATCTTCGTCAATTTTCAATGCAAATATCAACCTTTCGCTATTTGATGACTTTATTTAGCTTTTGGGGAATCGTTAAGGAATTGTTAGAGCCCTTCTTCGGATAGTTTTTTTATGAGCTCGGTTTGTTGTTTTGTCAGTTTTTTGGGAATTTCTGTTATGATTTTGAGGTATTGATCGCCTTTCCCTTTCCCCTTCAGTTGAGGAATGCCGTAGCCTTTCATCCTTATTTTCGTATTGTTTTGAGTTCCCGCAGCAACCTTGATTCTCTTTGTGGATCCGTCGAGCGTCGGTACGCCAATGGTCGTGCCAAGGGTCGCTTCGGAGAACCTGATCGATTTTTCCATGTATATATCATCTCCATCCCGTGTAAAGATCTGATGTGGTGTGATATTCATTTTCAGGTACAGATCGCCCGGTGGACCGCCATTGGTACCGGGCAGACCCTTCCCCGGAATTCTCAATTTTTTACCGGAATTGATCCCCGGGGGTATCTTTATATTCATCGATTCTGTTTTTCCGCTCTTTTTCAGAGAGAGTTTCTTTTCAGCGCCAAAGGCCGATTCTTCAAGGGTTACTGATATACTGTACTCCAGATCTCCTCCTTTTTGCGGGATCGGTCTCCCATAGGTTTCACTCAATGGATCTCTTGTTGTATAAGTGAAAGATTGGTTCCTTCTACCGCCGCCCAGCCCGCCAAAGCCGAAGCTTCTCAGTATGTCATTCAGGTCAAATTCCCTGAAAATGTCTTCCTGGCTGAATCTCTGGCTGAATGTGTCAGCTCCGAACATATCGTATTCTTTACGTTTTTTAGGATTGTTCAGGACGGCATAGGCTTCGCTTATCTTCTTGAATTTTTCTTCAGCCTTTTTGTCGTCGGGATTTTTGTCAGGATGGTATTTGAGCGCAAGTTTCCTGTAAGCCTTTTTTATATCTTCAGTGCCGGCAGTCTTCTTTATGCCTAATATTTTGTAATAATCTTCTGCCATGGTCTTCTAATCGCCTTTTTCGCTGTTAACCATTAAGGTATTAATAACTTTTCACTTGTCAAGGTTATCCAGGCTATACCACCAAAAATCATTATTGCTGACCGGATCGTAAAATCTGCATTTATTTCCTACCTTTATGAGAGGTGCATCGTCCATTTCGTTATTTTCATGGATGAGCCTACCCGCTGTCATCACGAATCCAATAAAAAACCCGTGCTTTTTGATTACCTGAAGGCTGTACGCAGCACATGTAGGATACATCGGGCATCGGTCTCCGTCAACCGGAGATATATATTTCCTAAATATTTCAACGCTTTGAATTAATAAATAGCCTGGAAAAGACGGTGATGTTATAACCTTTTCTTCCGGCGCCGGGTTGTTAAAATTCCAGGGTGTGAATGAGTCGTTATTTCCGCTATAACATGGAACGCCCAAGCCGACAAGTACCGTTAATATTATTATAATCCGTAAGTTCTGCATACAATAAGTGCCTAAAGTGAACGAAAGTTAACTAATCAAAATCCTTAACTTTAGTTCACTTTATACTTTATATTCAAAACCTCATATTTAATATCAGATAATTGGATGATCTTTTATTATCATGATAGTAGGAAAGAGAGCTCCTGTTTCTCAGGTTTTCGAAGAACTCTTCTTCAACTTTTTTGTTATATTTATGAGCGCTGCTGACAGCGCTGTAGATATTGCCGGTGTACCAGCCGAGTTCGAAAAATGTGACTACGCCGCCCGCAACATTCTTTCCATCATCAAAAAGTTCAACTGCCGCCCAGATAAATGCCCCATTCAGTAAAAAGGCAACGAGAGCATCACGCGGTCTTTCCGTGTATAAGTGCCCTGTACCCGGTACTATAGCAGAAAGGACACCCGCTGTGGTAGGGGATTTTCTGGGAAGATTGTCAATATTTTCAAGACCTGATGAGAAAATTCTTGCTCCGGGGGAGAGAACGCTTTTTTCCGGAATCATTGAAAAGGCCTCGCCTGCCCTCTTCCACTCTTTCATATCGACAAGAATAAGGGCCTTCTGGTAGATCGCCCTGTTTTTCCTTTCTCCGGAACCTGCTTTGATTATCTCTTCGAAAGTTGAGAGGGCATCACTGTATTTCTTGAGATTCTTTTCTGCCATCCCTTTGAGATACAGGGCGTCATTCAACATAGGGCTGAAGGGAAATTTGGCTTTAAATACATTCAGGGCTTCAACAGCCTCTGCCCATTTTTTTGCCTTGAAGTAGCTCTCGCCTATTCTGAAGAAACACTTTTGGGTCTTTTTTTCTTCCGGAAAGAAAAATATAAATCTCTTATATTCGGTTATAGCCCTGTAATAATCACCCTCTTTGAAAAGGCTTTCCGCATATGCGAAATGTTTCTCGATATTATTCATCCCCCCTCCCCTCACCTCCTGCGGGCATATGATGAGAAGGAACATAAGACTAAAAAACGTAATATTGATGAGCACTTTGTGTATATTCTTCAAGCTTTTCTTCCAAGATTGAAGGCGGCAATGTTTTCTTTTATTACCTTTTCAGGGAAGGAGGTACGAATCACACTTTCCCAGATACCGGCCTCAATTGTATCCAGATATGTCGATAAGACCCCCAGCATGGCAGTGTTTGCCGTTCTGATATTCCCCGCCCTGACAGCGATGTCCGACGCATTCACTATCTTGACGATTTTGAAATATTTTCTGACTGTTTCAGGTATATCTTCAGGATAAGTTGCATCTCCGAGATTTACTGAAGGCGGATAGAGCTCTACATCATTTATGATGACCATTCCATCTGATTTGAGATAGTCCAGATATCTAAGCGTTTCCAGCTTCTCGAAAGAGATCATTATATCAATATCACCTTTGCTGGCGATTGGAGAAAAGACCTTTTTACCGTATCTTACATGGCTGGTTACACTTCCACCCCGCTGTGCCATGCCGTGCACCTCGCTTTTCTTGACGTCGTAGCCGGCTGTCATCATAACTTTACAGATAATTTCACTGGCAAGAAGAATTCCCTGTCCACCCACGCCTGCCAGCAGCATGTTCTTGCCACTGTTTATCATACTGTCAAACCTCCTCTATTGCTCCAGCACTGCATAACTGCTGACATAAAGTGCAGCCATTACATAAGGAGGTATCGATTACGGCAATTCCCTCCTGCTTTTTTGTTTTCTTTTTTATGCTGATTCCGACCATATCCTCAAATCTTTTCCATGAGATCGGCGGGCAGCCAAGCCCCAGGCATGCCTTACACCCGGTACACTTTTCATGATTAACTTTCAGAGGTTTCATCACATCAGCTGTATCCCTCTTGAGTAGTGCACATGCTCTTCTCGAGATAACGACGGAAGGACCATCCTTTGAAAGTTCTTCTTTCATGACCGTCCTTGTATTTTTTATGTCGTATGGATCTATTACTCTAACACTGTCGACACCCAGGGCTGAGGCGAGTACGGTGAAATTGAGGCTTTTTGTTTCTTCTCTCTGGAGGGTGAATCCCGTGGCTGGATGTTCCTGCATGCCGGTCATTGCCGTTGTTCTGTTATCGCATATCACAATGACGGCATTGCTTTTGTTGTAAACCATATTTAGAAGAGGTGTAATGCCTGAATGTATAAAGGTGGAGTCTCCAATTACACCGATTACTTTACCTTTATCTTTATCTTTCAGGGCCTTACTCATTCCATGGGCCATCCCTATACTGGCACCCATGCAAATACAGGAATCCAATCCCTCAAGGGGTTTCATAAAGGAAAGGGTGTAACACCCGATATCACCTGTGACAAACGCCTTCAGTTTTCCCAAGACATAGAACAGTCCCCTGTGCGGACAGCCGGGGCAGAGATTTGGCGGTCTCGGGGGGATTGTGAGCTGTGAAAGGTCTATCAGCTTGTCGCTGTACCCCCCGATTGCCCTTTTCACTATTCCTGGGTCGAACTCGTTTGTATAGGGGAAGATCTCTTTTCCCGTGACATTTAATCCCCATGCTTTAAGCTGTTCTTCAATAAAGGGGTCGAGCTCCTCGACAACGTAGACCTTTTTCACTTTTGAAGCAAAGTCCCTGATCAGTTTTACAGGTAGGGGGTGGACCATTCCGAGCTTCAGGTAGGAGTATTCCGGGAAAACGTCCTTTGCGTAGTTATAAGGCATTCCTGCAGTAATAATTCCAGCATCTGTACCGTTTATTTCCACCCGATTTTCAGGAAATGTCTCAGCAAAACTCCTCAGTTCCTCCAACCTTTTTTCAACCCCTACCCTTGCTACTCTCGCATTAAAGGGAACCATGACATATTTGGCAGGATTATACCGGATTTCCGTTGTATCTTTTGTCTCAACAGGATCTTCCAGTTTGACAGTAGATTTGGAGTGTGAAACCCTTGTGGTCATTCTGAGGAATACAGGCGTATCGAATTTCTCGCTGATGTCGAAGGCAATTTTAACGTAATCTTTCGCCTCCTGGCTGTCAGCCGGTTCGAGCATCGGAATTTTGGCGAACTTTGCATAGTTTCTGTTGTCCTGCTCGTTTTGTGAACTATGGAGGGAAGGATCGTCGGCCGTTATTATGACGAGAGCCCCGTTTGTACCGGTATAACTGACCGTAAAGAGCGGGTCCGCAGCAACATTGACCCCGACATGCTTCATGGTCGCCATCGCCTTTGCTCCTGCCAGTGCGGCCCCGATACTTACTTCAAGCGCCACTTTTTCATTGGGAGACCACTCGGCGTATACACCTTCATATTTGGCAAATTCCTGCAGAATTTCCGTGCTCGGGGTTCCGGGGTATCCGGCTCCAAAGCGGGCACCGTATTCGTATGCCCCTCTGGCAACAGCCTCATTTCCGGACATCAGTTCATCCATATAATATCTTCCTTCCTTTATTCCTCTGCACCTTATTTCAACCAAGGGTGGATATCTTTCTCTTTATCAGCATCTCCATAGTGGGGTTAACCGTCAGTTTCAGTGCCTTTTCATAATATTCGATTGCTTTCGGGGAATCATTCATTTCCTCATAGATCCGTCCCATGTTCCTGTAAATTATCCCTTTATACGAACTGCCGGCACTGTATTTAATAGAATTATCAAGTAAGCTTAAGGCCTTTTTAAGGTTTCCCTTTGACTCATAGCAATAACCCAGTCCAATGTAAGCAAGGACTACGAGGTCATTGTTCCCGTTTGATTTTTTGATGAATTGCTCATATGCACTAATAGAGTTGTCTATCTCGTTAATATTAAAGTAAATATTCCCCATGCTATAAAGGGAATGTATTGCTGCATTACTGCCGGGGTATTTTTTCACTACTTTTTTATAGAGTTCAATAGCATTCAGGTATGTTCCTCTGTTGATATCCTTTTTTTGATATGAATGGAAGGCGAGTAAGTGCATTTTCTCGGCGTTCTTCTCGTAGTTTAACCGGTAAAGGTGCCATCCGGATAAAGACAGCATAATAAAAACAAGGATTCCAAGAACGAGGAGAACCTTGCTCCTGTTTTCAGATATATATTTTATGATTTTATCAAAGACGGATTGAACCTGATCAGATTTGTTAATGTCCTGTTTCTTAATTTTTAGTGCCATTGAGTCTCTCCATAGATTCTTTAAACTTTTCAGCTATTTCCTTTGGCGGTTTTACCATTTTCCCCTTATTGTTAGTAAACGCATGAACGCTGTAACCTTCTACCAGAATGTTGTTCTTTTTCTCATCCCGGATAAGGTACTCAAATTTGATGTTAGAGCTTCTGAAATAGCCTATTTTTGTTTCAATAAGAACGATGTCGTCATACCGTGCCGGTGCGAGATAATAACAGTTGACTTCAGTTAAAGGCAGATAGTATCCCGTTGCCTCCAGTTCCGCATATACAACGCCCATTTTTCGCATAAACTCCGTCCGTCCTATCTCAAACCATTTGAGATAGTTTGTATGGTAGACGACACCCATGGCATCCGTATCTGCGTAGATCACCCTTATCCTAACCACGTTTTCCTTCGACAAAACCCCTCCAGTTTTTTATAAAGTAATCCATTAATAAATGTCCGGGAGATACTAAAATCCCTCCGTTTTTGGCTGATGATTCTCCAAAGGGTTTCCCTTTTCTGAGATTTTCACCGTCAACGGAAGATAAAACGGCAAAGAGGCTTGGGTCTGAGGAGTGTGTCCTCAGACTGATTGGGGTCAGGTGATCGCTCAGTACCATAATCCTCAGATCTCCCAGTGTGTGCATTTTACTCAGGATAGTACCCACGACCTTTTCATCGAAATCTTCAATGGCCTTGATTTTGCCCTCTATATCCCCTTCATGTCCCATTTCGTCAGGGGCTTCGACATGAACAAAGATGAAATCCATGTTTTTTAATGCTTCCAAGGCATTCTGGGCCTTACCTTCGTAATTGGTATCCGTATAGCCCGTAGCGCCTTCAACATGAATAACCTCAAGTCCTGCGTAAATCCCCATGCCGTTCAAAAGATCAACAGCGGATATAATTCCGCCCTTTAAATTATACTTTTCAGTAAGAGGTTCTATCCTTGGTGCCCTTCCCTGTCCCCAGAGCCATATTGAACTGGCAGGTTTCTTCCCTTCCATAAGACGTGCCCTGTTAACAGGATGATCCTTTAATATCTCCTGTGAAAGCCGCATAAGCCTGTTCAGCTCTTTGGCGCCGTGTCCCTGCGGCAGGTAATTTTCAATGACCCTGTCATTAATATCATGCGGGGGAGTTGTATTATCAGAAACCGGGCCGCCTTTCCAGACAAACAGGTGTCTGTAGCTGACACCGGGGTAAAATTTGAAGATGTCTGATCCAAGTTCGGAATTTATGTCATGGATTAATTTCTTTGCTTCTTCGGATGTTATGTGGTCGGCGGTGAAGTCTTCCATTACGGGTTTCTCTCCCGATCCGAGTGTCACCAGGTTGCATCGGAATGCCACATCGTCATCGTCGAGTTTCAGCCCCATACTTGCCGCTTCTAACGGCCCTCGGCCGGTATAGTATTTTTCCGGATCGTAGCCGAGGATTGAAAGATTTGCCACATCGCTTCCCGGAGGAAATCCAGCCGGTATGGTCTCTATCATTCCCAGCGTTCCCTCTCCTGCTATCCTGTCCATATTGGGAATTTTTGCGAATTCCAGAGGAGTTTTATCTCCTAATTCCCCTAAGGGATAATCGGCCATTCCGTCGCCGAGCAAAATCACGTATTTCATCTAAGTACCCTGTATAAAATCCTATTTTAGTTTGTCATCCTCAATTCTGATAAGTATCGTTTCCCCCCTGACGATATCGAGCCGGTCAATTTCTTTCAATGCCTTCTGAACATTCTTTTCCTTCGATTCATGGGTCATCATTACTATCGGTACGGAACCGGCATCATCTTGTTTCCTCTCCTTCTGGATCACGCTGGAGATACTTATGTCATTTTCGCCGAGAATTCCCGATATTTTGGAAAGTACACCGGGACGATCGATGGCAGAGAACCTGAAATAGTAGTTTGTTACAATATCATCCATAGGCATTAATTTGATATCTTCGATAATGTTTTCTCGGCGGGAACGTGAAGGGACTCTCCTTGCTATTCCCTTCAGCATGTCCCTTGAAATATCGACCAGATCACTAACCACGGCGCTCGCCGTAGGCATCATTCCCGATCCCTGACCGTAGAGGAAGACGGAATCGGCGGCGTCACAGAGAATATGGAAGGCGTTAAAATTGCCGTTGACACTGGCCAGGAGGTGATCAAAGGGGATCATCGTAGGATGTATCCTTGCTTCAACGCAGCCTTCCCTCTGAATGGCTATGGCAAGCAGCTTGATCTTGTATCCCAGCTCCCTGGCGAATTCTATGTCATCCTGACTGATTTTCGAGATTCCTTCCATATAAATATCGTCAAAATTTACCCGCTTTCCATAGGAAAGTGACAGTGTTATCGCAAGCTTATGAGCGGAATCAATCCCTTCGATGTCAAATTTAGGGTCAGCCTCGGCAAATCCAAGATCCTGCGCCTCTTTAAGCACACCGTCAAAGTTTTCTCCCTCATCTGTCATTTTTGTGAGTATGTAATTGGACGTCCCGTTTGTGATTCCGAAAACCGATTTAACGTTGTTGGCTACAAGACCCTCCTTTAAGGTTTTGATTATAGGAATAGTACCTCCCACACTCGCCTCAAAGCCGATATCTACTTCTTCCTCCTCGGCAGTTTTGAATATCTCGTTCCCATGGATTGCCAGCAGTGCCTTGTTTGCAGTAACAACATGCTTTTTCTTGTGCATTGCTTCCAGTATGAATGAAAGTGCCGGTTCATATCCGCCCATAAGTTCTATAACGATAGATATCTCCGGGTCGTTTAATATTTCTCCGGCATCCTTTGTAAGGATATCCTTTTCAATCTGCATGTCCCTGGGAGTCGTTAAATCAATATCAGCTATTTTTTTTAAAATAAGTCTTGCCCCAAGCCGTTTTTCCAGTAGCCGGGCATTATCCTGCAGCAGCTTCACAACTCCGGTCCCGATAGTGCCGAAACCGATTAAACCAACTTGTATTTCTTTCATTTGAAGATATCCTCTCTGCCATTGCGGTAAGCTAAAACTTCGAACGCAACGGGTAAAACGAATCATTCTTGACAAACTTCTATAACAGTTCATGTTGATTTGTCAAAAAAAATATAAGATGTGGAAAAATATTGAAAGTTTTGCTCATAAATAGTATTGAGGCACGGGTCTGGGTGAGCTTTACAACTTTTGAAAAAGGAAAAATATGAAATTTTCTCACAAGTGCATTTTGATAGCGGGGGCAATCGTCTGGTTTTTCTTATTCTGGAACCTCTCCGACCATGCTACTTTTAAGGAACATTCTACTATTCTGATTAAAATAGTGAGCGTTGTAGCACCAATCATAATCATATTTTTTGCTTTTACTGCTACTGAAAAAGATCTTAAACCGGTCACATACGATTACGATGAGAGTAAATTCGAGAAGCTCGTAGAAGGAGAAAAAGAGGAAGAAAAAAAAGATAATTCATCTTGACCTGAATCGCCCTGTGCCCATATAATAAAACGTAACATTTTAAATAAGTTGGAAATATCAAATGGGTCTGTGAAAAGGAGCCGGATCGAGAGTGCGAAAGACAGAAAAATATCCCTATTCGCTAAAATCTGCATTACAAGAAAACCAGTTTGAAAATATAATTGACTCCAATATACTTTCCGCGTATATAACGGACGAACTTTCTGTGCCGAAAATTGATGATCCTCGTAAGTTTCAAGTTTCTAAACACGGGATTGAAAGGCATCCGGGGTATGTAAAGACCGCGCAAATAAACCAAATCTTCGCTTACGCAGGTTTTATAAAACGGGTTGACAATAGAGAATATAGAAAATATCTTCCTGTGCTTTTTCGAGAATTGAACCAGTTTCTCAGGGTGTTGGAGGAAATTATCTTTAAACTTGACGTTACAATACCCAGAGAAATATATGCAGAGCAGAAGCAGGGAATGAAAAACTTCCTCGCTTCATTCAATGGACGGTCGTATCACGGAATAGAATGGATTGAAGATATCTGGAGACATCAGAAGAACTATCTTGAAAACATTGATCTGTTGATAGAAACCCTGAAAGTTCGCGGACGTGTCTTTGACTTTAGTGAAAACCCCTTGTACGAAACAATCGTAAAATCCTGCAAAGACCTTTTCAATAATGCCAATTCAGAATACCCCGCAGATAATGATTTCGGCCTTGTGGCAAATTGTTGTTTAAGGGCTGCATATGACAATAAACCCAAGACCATATGGTCTGGAGATTCACATATTCTTATGATATTAAAGGTCCTGTACAATAAATCTGAACTTAAGGAATCGTTTCCCCAGATCTATCTACGCACCGGCTATTTTCCTTTCCATTATGCCCAGTCGTTCCCCCGATAAAAAATGACCGATTACGGTGTTCTTGCCGGACAGTAACAGAATTAAGATATAATTACTTGAATATTGTTAAAATATCGTGTAATTATGTGCACAAAACCGTAAAGGCCGGGTAGATATGACACATATATGGCCAATTGGTGGAGGTAAAGGGGGGTCCGGGAAGAGCTTTCTTGTCGGAAGTCTCGGTGTTTGGCTGGCCGATCAGGGAAAGAAAACCCTCATGATCGATGTTGATCTGGGTGCCGCTAATCTTCATACCATTATAGGTATACCCTACCCCAAGAAAAATATTTCGGATTTTATAAACAAGAAAGTTAAGACCCTCGAAGATACGGTTATTGAGACCTCGACGGCCAATCTTTTCCTGATCAGCGGCGCTAGTAACAGCCTGGACGTGGCCAACCTTCTGTACGCGCAAAAAATGAAGGTTTTACGCGCGATCAAAAAGCTTTCCTACGACTTTATCCTGCTCGATATCGGAGCGGGTACATCATTTAACATAATTGATTTTTTCATGATATCCGATTTCGGTATTTTTGTAACCACACCGGAACCAACTTCAATCGAAAATATATACCGGCTGATTCGGGCAGTGTATTTTCGCAAAGTAAAGAAGATGCTACCCCAGCGGGACTTCAAAAAGCTGGTTGAAACAGCATTAATACGATACGAGGATTCGAGCATAGATTACCTCTCAGCCCTTGTTTTATTAATGAAGAAACAGTATCCCAAAAAAGGTAAAGCCCTGGAACGGTCTGTGCAAAACATGAACGTTCATCTGGTTCTCAATCAGCTCCGGAAAAAAGATAATCCGAGATTAGGGATGCTGATGTGTGAAATCGTCAATAAATACCTTGGCATTAAAATGGAATTCTCAGGAAATATCAGCTATGACGACCGTGTCCATGATGCAGTGTGCGAAAAAGACTCTTTTATTTACCGATATCCGTATACACAAGCATCTCTCGATATCAGGAATTTTTGTAATAATATTCTATCCATAAGTAATCTAAAGTCCAATGTCCGTGATGACGTCCTGACAGAACAGCAACTGTAAAAATTGACTGTCAGATCAAGCTAATGCCATGAAACTATTTGAAGAACATCACTATTACGAAATCCTGGATATTTCTCCCGGTGCCTCCCCTTTTGAGATCCGTAATGCCTATAAAATGGCTTTACAGATGTACGGGGACAGCTCGCCGGTCAGCTATTCTTTTTTCTCCAAAGATGAAAGAGACAAACTTCTGTTCATGCTGGAAAAGGCATTCTTAACTCTGATTAACAAGGAAACCAGATTAGAATATGACAAAAAGCTTGTTGAGCGAGGTATCATAGATGAAGAATCACTTTACTGTGAGGATAGCAAGGAACCGATTCCAATAATAGATTTGAAACGTTCTAAAGAAAGTACAAGTGTAGCATCAATACCAAAGAGCTTGAAGTCAGAGGCGGCATCAAATCCCGTTATCAGAGAAATTCTTGCACAGGATGTTCTTACGGGAGATGATCTGAAGAAGATGAGAGAGGCATTGGGAGTATCCCTCGAAAACATTTCTGAATATACTAAGATACGGATCGGCTTCCTCAACTCAATTGAAGAAGACCAGTTTGATGATCTTCCTTCCCAGTTTCATTTAAGAAGCTTCTTGAAATCTTACTTAGACTGTTTTCATACGGACAGCGAATCCATTATAGATCGATATATGAAACGGATAGATGGCTGAAGAGTCCCCGCCAGGGAGACCGGTTCACCTTTTGGGTGGGGAAGCAGATATCGTCAGGATGTAACTGCCCGGATAAGTATTCCGTATATTCTTTTCTTTCATATACCTTAAGGCCTCTGTCCTGCTGGCAAAGTGCCCTATAAAAACCCTGTACCAGACTCCATATTTTTTCGAATTAAACCTGTCCCAGTGAACATCCGGCTGACTTACACTGCTTTTTCTCAAAAAATCTTTCGCTATTTCAAAATTTCGGATAGAGTGGATCTGAATTGTGTATGGTTTTTTTATTGTCGGTTCGATCTTTTTTCTGTTATTTTCCGACTCCTCTTTTTTTACGGGAGCAGGCGGTGTTCCCTCGTTCTTATCCTGTACGGCCGCGACAACCTTTTCCGTTTCAGTTTCGGAAGGGGTTTTTACATCCGCTTTCGTCGGGGAAGCCGGGGGAATAGTGATAGAGATCCTGTAAGTTGGCGTTTTAACAGTTGTTTTAGCGGTCGGTTTAATGTCCGGTGTTCCGGGGTGTCGGAAAATAACCGTAAGGAAAATGCCTACAAATAAACAAACCGCAAGAAATATTGTGCCATGAAAGACAAGAGCTGACGGTTTTTTGCCCGGCTGTTTTTCCGGTTCTGTTTCGGATAGTTCGTTTAAATCGGCGGAGCTTATCTTTCCTACATCTTCCTCGGCAACCCGCTGGTATATATTTTCCAGTTCATCAAGGATTTCTTCGTCCGTTTTATTGACGGCATCCATATCTGAAATTTTCCTTTTTAGAAAGTGTGTTCAAATAACCATAACATTCTATTATAATTCAGTATTTTCCGGTTAGGAAATTGCATGCGAATTACATAATATTTCTAAAATAAACGGCAGGTTAAGTCATTTTTTGCTTGACATTTTTTTAATAGCGTGGGCGTGTCCTGGTATTATATAATAATA
>Ga0268282_1000094_pt1 | contig 54679 bp, 53 predicted proteins | sample saktaG_12_FD_190133 | JGI IMG/M metagenome (GOLD analysis project Ga0268282, IMG submission 190133) | Saline water microbial communities from Sakinaw Lake, British Columbia, Canada - sak_2011_5_24_120m | ecosystem: Environmental > Aquatic > Non-marine Saline and Alkaline > Saline ...
GGCCCCGCAGCGACTTCAATCTCATTTCCCACAACCTGGAATGCCCTCCCAGTAATCTCCTCGTGAACTGCCATCTTCTGGGGCATACCCGCAAGTTCGGGTCCACCAACAGGCACACTACCCCAAAACCTTTCCGCGAGTTCAATCTCGAAATCACCTTCCCCTACTTGCCGCCAATCTTCACTCCCGGCCATAGAAGCATGAGACCTGCCCCGAATCAAGGGCGCTCCGAAACTTGACGCCATTTTCGCCATAGCGGCCCTACGAGACTTGCGCCTACCCTCCATAATCTTGTCGTATTTTATAACCAATCCCCTTGCATTCTCCATAAGCTTAAGGTTCTTGTTCTCAACTACGGATTCACTCAGGATTTGCTGAATAGTAATTATCTCGCAATCCAAAACTTCCCTCCGCTCTCGTGAGGTTGATAAGCTGGGAAGCCATGAACCCTCAGCCCGAATAAGCTTTACACCACTGATAACCCAAGCAGCCAACCGATACGGAATTCTTTCTTCAATAGTTTTATCTTCCCTTTCCTTTTCGATGAGATCATACATTGCCTCCACTGTGACCGGATTTTCTACGGATAATGGATGCTTTTTCACTCCAGTATGAGATGTGGATTTCTTAACACGGGACTTATGAACTGCCATCGCATATAATTTAGAGACTACTCTTTTTTATTTCCGAAATCACATATCAGAGCTTATGGTTAACGCGGTTTTGGAGACGGATTTACCGTACCCGAAATTTAAGAAGGGCAAGGTCAGGGAGGTATATGACCTGGGAGACAAGCTTTTGTTCGTGGCTTCAGACCGTATCTCCGCCTTTGACGTAGTGCTTCCAAACGGTATTCCAGACAAGGGGAAGGTTTTAACTCAGCTTTCAATGTACTGGTTTACGCAGATGAAGGATCTCGTCGGAAACCACATGATCACCGCGGACATAAACGAGTACCCCAAAGAACTTCAGGAGCACGCTGGAGTACTTGAAGGCAGGAGCATGCTCGTGAAGAAAGCTGAAGTGATTCCCATAGAGTGCGTGGCGCGCGGGTATCTCGCAGGCTCTGGGTGGAAGGATTACCAGGCGACGGGCGCGGTCTGCGGCATCGAGCTCCCGGAAGGCTTGCAGCAGAGTGAGGAATTGCCTGAGCCGATTTTCACTCCCGCGACCAAAGAGGACTCCGGCCACGACGTAAACGTGAGCTTTGAGGAGGCGAGCGAGAATGTGGGGGAGGACACCATGAACAAGATCCGCGACTTGACTTTATCAATCTACAAGAAGGCTGCGGATGAAGCGCAGTCTAAGGGGATTATTATCGCAGACACAAAATTCGAGTTCGGCTTCGCAGACGGGGAAATAATTCTCATCGACGAAGTATTAACTCCAGACAGCTCACGCTTCTGGCCTGCCGACACTTACAAGCCGGGCGGACCCCAAAAAAGCTTCGACAAACAATACGTCCGCGACTACCTGGAAACACTCGACTGGGACAAGACACCGCCAGGACCAGAGCTCCCCCAAGAAATAATCGAAGGCACAAGGAAAAGATACCTGGAAGCATACGAAAAAATCACCGGGAAAAAACTCTAAACAACTCCCTTCCGTAAAATAGCAATTCTTTTCTCGAGTATGGTTTTTGCCAATGAGTCCTGAAGGTGAGTTGATTCCAATTGTGCCCGAAAAGATTCAGCTTCATCAGGTGAGCTTAACAGTAATATTTGGCTGCGGCGGTGAGCTTGCTGTGATAGCTCATCTGGCGGCTTTCTGATTATCGATTCGAGATGAGCCTCGTACTGTTGGTTGTTTTCCGCAGGGCTTGTACCTAAAATAAGCAGTGAATCCCGCATGCGTGCGGGCGAACCACGGATTATCCGGCTTGCATAATGGCAGGCGCGGGCGTGATTTACCTCCCCTGCACCATGCATCCATACTAATCCAGTGCCCCCAGTCAGGGGGCTGTATATATCCTGCCACATAATTCCGTTGGCATCTATACCTCTTCTCCTTCCAGCTGAATCAATTCCTTCCTCGTCTAAAGTGATAACAGTCTCAACCTCGTCGAAGATTTCATGCACCCAACCGGGATGCATGATCCCAAGTGCCGCCTCGATCTCGCAGAATACAACGTGGGAGGCTTCGGAGCGGCAGTGTGGACGAGATTCTCTCCTTCAGAGACTTTTGGGTTCACGTAAACAAGGTTGCGGCGCCTCCCGGATTCCACGTCCTCAATGCCCCACATGGCACCATCAGGGGGGCCATCCCAGCTCGGCCAAAACGGAGGTTTGTCTAGATAAGCTTGGGTTAACTCCGCCACGGATATACCCTGACGCTGGGCTTCCTCGGCCAAATCCCCTCGTTGAAGCCTGCCTTCAGACATCATAACTTTGAGTAGCTCCTTCACGTCATCGAACAATTCGACTTGGGGCACTGGCATGCCATAGCGTCCTGCCATGTTCGTAAGGATTGTGTTGAAGCGCCGTGCGTGCGGGTGGGGTGGTTTTTGTCCGCTGCCTTTTTCCTTGTGTGCCACGGAATAATTTTAGGTCTCCTGGGTTTTTATTTGAGACTTCACATACTTTAAGCCCTCCTTGGTGAGGGATGCGTTTGGGTGATGTGTTTTGAGGGATAAGATTTCCGCGTTTTTGGAGAAGAAAGAGAGCGAGATAAAGAAGCTTGGCGAATTCTATCCTGAGGAAAAAAGCGTTTTAATCGATTTTCTAGAGCTTGAGAATTTTGACACTGAGCTTGCTGAAAGCCTTGTATCTGAGCCGGACCAGGTGTTGCCGGTTTTTGAGGGACTGGTCAATGAGATGGGCATTCCCACTGTGATTGAGAACCCGCATTTCAACGTGAGGTTTTTTAACCTGCCGAAGGAGAAGGGTTACACCGTTATGGTGCGGGAGATTACTTCGGATTACATAAGCCGGTTCATCGCGGTCGACGGGATTGTGAACAAGATTTCCGACGTCCGCCCTAAAGTCGTAAACGCAATGTTCGTCTGCAACGCTTGCAGTGAACACAATCCCGAGAGGCAGGATACTCGCTTCCTCGTAGAACCGTTCAAGTGCAGAAACTGCGGGGCTAAAGGAAACTTCAGGTTTATGCCAGACGTCTCCGATTTCATCGACACCCAGCGGCTTGAAATCCAGGAGCCTTTAGAACTGTTGAAGGGTGGTGAACAAGCCAGGCGCATTGAGATTTGGGTTGAAGACGACATCACAGACTTGGTTACCGCGGGAGACAAGGTCATTGTCACGGGGGTTGTGAGACTTAATCCGCCGAAGAATCGGGGTGCCATCTACCAACAGTTCGTAGAGGCCAACCACATTGAAGGCCTTGAGCAGGATTTTGAGGACATTGAGATAAGTGATGAGGAAGAAAAGGAGATTAAAAAGCTTGCCAAGAACCCTAAGATTTACGACAAGATAATCGGCTCTATCGCACCCTCAATTTACGGATACAATGAGGTTAAGGAGGCTATAATGCTGCAACTTTTCGGGGGGCGACCGAAGAAAAAGCTCCCTGACGGAACGAGCGTGCGACCCGACATACATCTTCTTTTGGTTGGAGACCCGGGGGTTGCTAAATCGAGGATACTTCAGTATGTAGACCAGATCGCCCCGAAAAGCATTTACATGTCGGGGAAAGGTACGAGTGGGGCGGGGCTTACCGCCACAGCCGAAAAAGACGAGCTCGCCGACGGCGCCTGGACTCTTAAGGCGGGGGCTCTCGTTCTTGCCGGTGGGGGAATCGCGTGTATTGACGAGTTCGACAAGATGGACAAGGAGGATAGGTCTGCAATGCACGAGGCGCTTGAACAACAGACCATTTCGATTGCTAAGGCTGGAATCATTGCGAAATTCAAGGCGAATACATCGGTTCTTGCTGCTGCGAACCCCAAGTACGGGCGGTTCGATACTTATAAGCCCCTTTCCGAGCAATTCGAGATTCCGCCGACTCTTATGTCCCGTTTTGATCTGATATTCCCAATCCGAGACATTATTGACAGGGAAACTGACCGAAGGATTGCGGAGCACATGCTTAAGATGCACAGTACGGAAGAGGAGATGGAGGAGATTACTCCGGATATTAATCCCGACCTCTTTCGAAAGTACATTTCTTATGCCCGCAGGAACGTGAATACTCAGTTAACTGAGGAGGCGGCAGACAGGATTAAGGAGTTTTACGTGGCTTTGCGGGGAAGATCCACTTCAGGGACGGCTGCGGCAACTCCAAGGCAGCTTGAGGCGCTTGTCAGGCTTGCCGAGGCTTCAGCTAAGGTGCGGTTGGCGAAAACCGTTACCGTAGACGATGCGGAACGCGCTATTAATCTTACCAACTTTGTGTTGAGGGAGATTGCTTTCGACGAGAAGACTGGTGAATTCGATATTGACAGGATTGTTACCGCTTACCCCAAGTCGACTAGGGATCGGATTAGAAGTATTGACGACATCATAAGGAGCATTATCGCCGAAAGCCCGGATGACACCGCGTCTAGAGAAGATATTATTTCACAGGCGTCTGAGAAGGGTATTGACAAACACGATTCGGAACAATTGATTTCCGAGCTTAAGAAGAAGGGTGACATATACGAGCCAAGGCAGGGTAAGTTCAGGTTGACTGAAGAATAGACCATGAAACCCTTGCATTCTCTGATTTATTTGACTGTTATTTTTCTTTTAATCCAGGGTTTGGGTTTTTCCGTGGGCCTTGCGATGATTTCAGGTATTGCGGAGGGGGTGATTGAGCCTGCAGTCTCCGAAGGGGATAGCCCTAAATCTTCGGTCAATATTTTTATTTACGTTCTCGTGTTGACTGCAATACTTTTGGGATTATTCAAGCTGGGATTGGATCTAATAATAAAAGTTTTAACCTATTTTGCACTTTACGGAGGGGTCTTCCTGACTTTCACCGCACTCTGGGATGACATAGGATTCATCCTCTCCCTTATATACTATCCGATAGCCATAATACTTCGGGAAAGAGCGCACGTATCGAATCTGACCCTTATTTTCGTTGTCTCGGGGATTGGGGGATTTCTCGGCGCTTCCCTCGCAGCCTTCCCGGCACTGTTTCTCGTATTGATTCTAGCCGCATACGATCTCGTTGCAGTATTCGGGACGAAGCACATGGTAACCCTCGCTGAAAAAGCCAAGGGGAAGATTCCGTTCATGTTCATAATACCAGTGAGAGATCGGGAATTAGGATTGGGGACTGGAGACCTCGCAATACCCCTAGTGTTCACAGTCTCAGTTCTTCGAGACTACGCCATGGCGAATGCAACGCTCACCGCCCTTGGAGGCCTTGCAGGAGTAATATGGCTTTTCACATACACATTAGACAAGGAGGGAGTGACGCTTCCCGCACTACCACCGATCGCAATAGGAGCATTCTCAGGGTTTGTTGCAAGCCTCATAGTGCTTTAACTAACTTTTTAAGGGCGAACACTGCTTCCAGCTTTCACACCGCTTTCGTATGAATCCAACATCACGTCTCTTAGCTCGCGCACACCACTCCCGGTGAAGAGGTCGAGCATCCAGGGAGTCTGCAGAAACCACCGGTCGAGCTGGTCTGTGACACGGTCTCGCTCATCCAATGCGTCGGCTTCACCCACCCCTTTATTGGAGACTCCGAAGTCGCAGCAGTAGGGTACGGACCCGACCTCGTTTACCTCCCAGTTTCCGATGTGAGCTTCCAATCCCAGAGAGATGTTGAGGCCGTGGCATAAGCCCAGAAATCCCATAGGTTTTGAAACAATATCCCTTGCCAGGTCGTCAATAGATTTTCCCGAGGACGCAGAGATATAGGTTAGGTGTGCGTCATTTATGGCCAGTTGTTGGCCCATACTGAAAAGCCTGAATCCGGGGACGTAGCGAAAGAATATCATCCTGGAGTCTTCAAGCCGCCTCTCACCGTAGAAGTCGACTTCCTGTGCGGGGAAATCGAGCATGACGACCGGCTCGATGACGTCAACGTCGACTGGGGTCTCGCAGAGTTCAGCGCCGAAATAAAAGTCTTTATCACTTACGAATCTATGTATCGGACATGAAGATTCTCCTGGAATCTTGACTTGTAGGAGGGATGGGCGCCCACCAATCTTGCATTCGACGGGGAGGGTGTGCCGCCTGAAAGAAGTAGTCTTTGAACAAACACCAGCAAGCTCCCTGCTTCCTCCCTGATCCAGCCACTCCCGAAGCTGAGGCCTGCGCATAAGCGGACTATCCTCATCAACTGAAAGCCTTAACGCAGAAATCTCCTCCATGAATCCGACTCCACGCTGCGTTAAGGCATCGAAGTCTAAAGGAGGATAACTTCCGAACTTAGGTAAAACATTCGGAGCGTACACGGATACTGAAGACGCGCTAACGCCATCACTCGGAAGAACCAAGCGCAACACCTGATTCGGAAGCCGCTCACCTTCGCGGAGGAAACTCTCCCCCCAGTCACCAAGACAGCACTCACGTGAAAAAAATTTTTCCATACAAATTAAAATGCGTCTTCAATATTATAAAATCTCTGGCCACCAAATAGTATACCAGATGAAAGTAGTATCTAAAAGGAGGGCGCCCGAGGAAACCCGGAAAATCCCCTCCGTAATCCTTGCCGGGAGATACCAGTCGTTCCCGTTAATAGATATGGCTACTCACGCAAACGAGTCGGGCGTGGCCGACGTCAAAGTCTACTCCCATATTCAACCTAGGGAAGAGTTGCACGGTACAGACTACTTAAATGAATTTCAAGCACTTGAAGGTCTAGTCGAACCTGATTTGCTCGAGCGAATGAAAAAAGACCGTTTCAGTCCGACGCTCGCCAGGGCTTTGCTCGGGAAGCCGGATTATTTCGGCTTCAGCGTGTACTCTGAGGATGTGCTGAGATCCTCCCGGATGGTAGACATGGTAAGGGAGCTTGTTCCCGGTGTTAAGATTTTTGTTGGAGGGCCGGCTGCGATTTTGAGCCCGCTTCACATGCTCGTCCACACGGGAGCCGACTACATTTACCCCGGGGAGGCTGACTTCTCGTTTGCGGAGGCGTTGGATGCTTGCGAAAATCTCCCGGACGAGGAGCGGAGAGAGCGGCTGCGTGAGCTCGGTTTCTATTTTATTGAAGCTGGCAGATTCTATAGGCCAGACCGTCCAGACGTTCCGAGGATTTCCGAAGAGAAGTTGCAGAAAGTGCGCTTGGACTACTACGGTGTTATAGGCGACTGGGGAATGTTTACAGACAGCAAACGTAGGAAACCCTCAATTGAAATTAACACCTCCCGTGGCTGCGGGTTCATGTGCCCGTACTGCTCGAAGACGGGCGGCGACGTCCACAGGGCGTGGAGCGCCGACCGCATCATGGATGAGATCGGGAACATTCACTCAAGCCAGGAGAGTGGTTTTCTACCACCCCACATTTCAATTCTCACTTTCACAGACGACGACTTCTACCAGAAACGGCGTAGATCACTTGATTTTCTAGGGAAGTTTCGAGACCACCAAATTTACCCTAAAGAGTACACTCTCCTTACGATGGGGTCTCCAGCATCATTTTACACGACTGGGAGCTTCGACGAACAGTTGTTGAAAGCGATTAAAGAAGTCCCGAAAATTGAGATTGCCTTCGGTGCGGAACACTTAAGCGAGCAAGGCCTTAAGGATTTGGGACAACCCCACAGTCTGGCGCAGATCAAGGAGATCATGGACCGTTTCACGGAAGCGGGCATAGACCAAATGTATTTCCTCATCCTCGCAAACCATGAGACGACTCCGCGAACGCTTTTCGAGCTCGGGAAGAATCTTCTTGAAATCGCAGCCGACCCAGAAAAGAACTCGAAGATACGATTTACGATTACGCCATACGAGAAAATCTATCCCGGCACACGCTTCGAAGAGAGCGCTAAAAGAGAGGGATTCTATGAGGAAGGGGTTGTTGATTCAAGGCAAGTCATAACTGGGATTCGCCCACCTCTTAATGTCTACCAAGTCCTGCATCTTGAACCGCAAGACCCGGTAGCCAACGCCGTCATGAAGGACGTCAAACCAGCACTCCCCGATTACTGGAAGTCCCAGCAGTTGGAAATAATCCCCCTAGTACTCTTAGAATCCCTCAAAGAATACAGCGAACGCGCAATCCAAGACCAAACAGGTGACAACACCTACCGCCAAGAACTCGCCCAAATCATAGAAGAAATAGACCAACTAAAACCAGTAACAGAACAACTAAAACCACTCTGGATCCGGAAAAAATAATAAAAAGAAATAAAAAAGTTCATTAACGGGGGAAGTGCCCTGCACGAAACCCTTTTTCTTTCCAAGGGAAGCGTAGCTTCCCTGGACCCAGTGATGTAATCCCTGGGTCCCGAAAGAAAAAGTGTTTCATCCCAAAAAGAAAGGGATGTTATGATATTCGAAATAATCTCATCACAGATACGAATTTGAGTATTGGGCTACTCTTCTGGGGGTTTCAATGTTTTCTCATTATCCTCCAGTTCTTCAACCAAATTTTCGAGATTTTTTACTCCACCTAAATCAGATATATTATCAAAAACTTTTCCCAAAGTTTCGACTTTTATAGCTAGAGGCACTCCCGAAAGCATTAGTCTGTCAAGGAAATTATTGATTATAGTGAATCTGTTTTCACAATATCGAATAGTACTTTCTAAATCTTCATTTTCGATAATATGTTCGACTAAAACCCTTCTCATTGAATCTACTCGAAATCTATCAAAGGGTACCTTCTTATTTTTATCACTAAGATAAATCTCCTTCTTACCCATCCACGTTTTACAAGTCTCTATGTTCTTTTTTGTTTCTTCTATCAAACCCCTAATTATCCGCTTTCTTTGAAGTATGTCTAATCTCTCTCTGTGTCGAATCTGTCTTTCTGTTGATTCGGTCAATTTTTTTGTTTGACTCTTTGCTTCATGAAGCATTAATGCAGAGAGGATCACCATAACAACAGCCAGTATAATATTCCAATTCGATGACGACTTTGTAGTCTCAACAAGTTCTTTTATTTTTTCATAGAGCATGATAGTGCCTTTTGACATTACATTAAATGTTTTAGCACGTTCTCCATGTTCCCCAAAAGGATGTACATAACAGTAGTAACCCTCGTTACGAATCTCAAGGCTTTGTATCTCGCAGTCATCAACTTCCCAGGTTCCTTCTCTATCTAAAGAAATGTCGCGGAACTGCACTAAATCTTCTTTACTGATATTGATTGGTCTACTTTCATTAACCGGTAAATCTTCTTTCAAGTAGAACGAAAGGTGTTCTTCTCTATTATCCGGGTCAAATATTGTTAGTATTACGTTGCCCAAGGGGATTATACAGTCTCCTCTATTCTCTACGAATACTCTCTCTAACATCAATGAATCACGTTGTTCTATGTCAGGATATGTAAGCTGGTTTTCATTTTGAATTGACTTCGTTGTGTTGAAAAACGGGTTTACTATTAGATAGTACATACTACATTGTTCCTCGGCTGAGAAGTTGTTGCTTACAAATACAAACAAGAACCCCGCGAGAATCAAATACTTCAGTTTCACAATTTCCCTTCCACCCTAAAGGTCATCAAGTGGCTGGTAAGCCACGAAGATGGCCTGGTTTTCTTTCTTTTCCGTAAACGCTTTTCTTTCTTTTTTTGAAAAGAAAGAAAAGGGTTTAGCGGGGGATGGATTTGAACCATCGACCTTCGGGTCTCCCAGATCTTTTTGCTTCACCTGTTTTTCTTTCTTTTGGGGTGAAGCACTTTTCTTTCTTTTTTTAAAAGAAAGAAAAGGGCTCTTATGAGCCCGACGAGCACTCCTGGCTGCTCAACCCCGCTGTTTTAGTACTATGTTAAAAGTCTTTAAAAAGTGTGTTTGTTGAGTCTTAGAATTATTTTTGGGGATGCAACACCTTTTTCTAAAAGGGGTTGCCTGGCAGCTTCAACCCCGCTGTTTCAATAATATGGAGGGGGGCTTTAAAAAGGCTTTTTTTGTGTGTATTCCCTTGTTTTATTGTGAGGATGGAGAAGTATAGGGCGGTGGGGGATGTTGTGGTGTCTGAGTTGTGGAGGCCTCGGTATCGCGAGCGTTGTGACTAGTGTGACCGGACGCTTGAGGCGGGGCGTGTTGACGCGTTTGCGCCGGTCGAGGCGCCGCTTCCTGAAGCGGTTTCCGGGTTCCTTGCCAAGGAGGTTGGAGAAGTTGACGTGGTGACTTTCGGATTAGAGCATAGTTATCGGTTGCCGTATCTTTTCTTTGCATTATTTTTAAGGGGTTTTTCCCAGATTGATCGCGAGGTTGTTTTCGCAGTGGAAAAGCAGGTGCCTCTTTTACCTGATCTTTTGAGTTTCAATGAGACTGGTGGAATTTCCGATGGTTTGAAGTATGATTTAGCTTTGGCCGCCGGCAATGTTGATTGCCTTCGTGTTGCGCGAGAGCTTGGTTTACGGCCAGTACCATTTGACCCACGTTGTCCCGGCGTCTGGGATCCGTCACGTCCTTTGGACGTGCAAATGATGCAGATTTTAGATGAAAATATTTTCTCCAAAGGAGGGAATCCGCTTACTGTGGTTTTTTCGGGTAATAATCACGCTAAGGCGCTTGCACAGTACGACTGCAATTCAGTCCACGACGAGGATGGTGAGTTAGTACATTATGATTCAACTGGTCCGAGCCTCGGTTACCTGCTTCGAGGTAGGTTTGGTGACCGCTCCCGGCTTATTTCGACCGACACCGACGAATGGCGTATGTGGATTGATGTCGAAGACTTCAGTACTGTCAAAATTGATGTTTCTCGACCTCAAGGTCCCGAGCTTGACCTCCACATAAACCTTACATTAGCCGACGCAAAGGTGTGTGGAGAAGATGCTTAAACAACATGAGGGGGAAGTTTTTAGGGTCTTCCAGTTGCCGTGGAGGGGTGTTGCAGCAATTCTAGGTCAAAGAGAGCTGGTTTAAAGGACTTTCCCTAATCCTTCTTTCGGGCGTAGTCTTTAAAGTAGGCATCGTTATTGATGGGGGAATGAAAATTATTTAATTCTTACACCGTGCTTTCTCGTTTTCGATGATTTTCTTGATTTCCCTGTCCGTGTATTTTACGGTCGGCCCCAAGTACCGGACGAACTTGTTTCGCGGGCGCCCCCGCTCCCACACGCTCTTGTAGAGGTACAGGTACTCCCTCCCCTTTATGGTCTTGGTCATGAGCCACATTTTATGCTGCAGCCTCCTTTCTTTGGAATAGATTAGTTTTCTCCCTGAAAACATCCCACATCCCTGCGAGCATGTGCGCTTCCACCGGCTTGTCGAAAACCGGGTGGTAGGTTCGTCTGGGATATTGGGATATGGTTATGCCTTCCAAGTCTGCGGGCATTTCGATTTTCGCGCGGAAGGAATCAGGACCATCCCCGAACTCAAAGACCTTTGAAGTTAAAGCCTCCTCCATCTGCTCGGCCTCGGCGAGATGCGCTCCATCAGTTTTATATGAGAATTCCACTGATCCCGCCCAATACCGCATAATAAAGTCGAGATCAGGGGAGGGATAATTAGAAGATAATTCAGATGGATCCCCAGCGCAAGAATCGTGGGTTCCTAAGACACAGGGAGTCCGTTCATTTAAGTCGGCGACGATATTCTTGATGGGAGGGTCGATCGGATTTGAATGGTGGAATTGCTCTGCATACTGGCTCAGCCGGTCGGTTGCAACCTTGGGTTTTCGTTGGATTTGGAGAGGCATCAAAAAAAGAATTAGGTAGTAGGTCTTGAAATACCCCTACTTCACTTTAAACGGCTCGATCTTCTCCCTGAACAAACCCCACATACACTCGAGCATTACTTCGGTGGGGGGCTTGTCGAAAAGGAGTTGGTAAGTCATCTTGGAGTGATGGGGTATGTGTTCGATCCTTCCACGGAAAGAATTTTCTCCGTCACCGAACTCGTAGACGTTTGAGATGAGTGCTTCATGAAGGCTGACTGCCTGAGAGGAATGTGAAGCTTCCCCGCTATAGGCGAGTTCGATGTAAGCATCTGGATCATAGGCCATGCCGAGTAAAGGATCAGGTTCTGGTTCGTGCATGTCTTCGTCGAGTTCCAATGTGGCATCCGTTTTCATTCCCATTTGCTCAAGTAGAGTTATTGCTTTCGGGAAAAATGAGGCCTTGTGAGCCCGGCCAGCACAAGAGTCGTATGTGTCGGCTATACACGCAACCTCTTCCCGCAGGGCCATCACAATATCGCTTACAGGCGGGTCGAGGCGTTCGGAAAGCGGAGCGCCCCTTTTTTCAGGTGGACAATGGTATTCTTCGGCATACAATGCTAGTTTCTCAGCTGGAAAATCAGGAATCTCCCTTTTTACAATCGATCCTTTATGAACGCTTTTTTCCACGGATTATTATTGGAATTTGAAGTTCAAATACTTATCCTGCTCCGGCTTTGAAGAAGTCTCCGTATTCTTTTTCCCCGATCTTGAAGTTCTCGTATTCAGTTAGGCGGTCGCGTTTCTTCAGGGTGGATCCGAAGGTGCACCCGGATTTTGAGTAGTAGTCGCAGTATTCACAGCAGCCTGAACGGTCATCGCAGAAGCTATAGTCTTGACAGTTTTTACAGCACTTCACTCCAACCACCTCCACAACCAGTAAAGTAATAACAGTGTGTATTTAAAAAGAAAGACCCTAATACTTTTTCTCTTAAAATGGCCAGGTTCCCAGAAGCTGAAAAGCGGATTTTCAAGGGCGTTTGCATGGAATGCAACGCAAAAAACCCGACGTCTAGTACTAAATGCCGCAAATGCGGTAAAGTATTCACCATCCGCAGGAAAAAGAAGAAGCGGTCTGCTGTAGGATAGTCGAGATGAGTGAGAAGATAACTTATCTTTCTCTAATACTTGCCATCACGGGGTTAGTAATCCTGACATTCGCCTCAGAATACATTAATCCTCCCCGAGCTTCCATCCGGGATATCACGCAGTCTGACGTTGGAATGCACGTCATCGTGAAGGGTATTGTGGATGATGTCCACGTTTTTAAGGGAGGTTCGGCGGTTTTGACTTTAAGCTCTGATAATGCTAGCATGAAGGTTTACCTTCCATACGAGATTTCAGTCAAGGCCAACTCGACACTGTTTTTAGGGGAGGAATTAGAGGTTTCGGGTATCGTAAGCTTGTATGAAGGGGATCTTGAGTTGGTTGCCGAGGAATTGAGATGAACGTGCACGTTTCAAGCCTTGCCAAATATGATTTTTGTCCGAGGGTCATATACCTCGAAGAAGTGTTGGGTGTTACCCCCAAGCCGTCTGAGGCTAAGGAAAAAGGGCTTGTGGGGCACACGATTAGAAAAGAGTTGTCGCTTCGGCAGGCCAAGGCTTTGGGAAAGATTAGGGAAGTGTCCGAGCTTGAGAAGATTTTGATTGAGGAAGTAGAGCGGATATTTTCTGAGGCGCCCAGGATTTACGTGGAAAAGCTTGAGGGAATAGACTACGACAGGATTTTGGATGAGATTCGCCCCCAGATTATGGGGGAAATCAAGGTCACTTTGAGAAAGCTTTCCGGTTTGGTTGGTGAGGTGGGCTTGGAGAGGGCGCAAGAGTTGGTCACACCCGAAAAAGTAGAGTATTCGATCCGGTCTGAGAGCCTGGGATTGTCTGGTAGGGTGGACAAGATAATGATTGAAGACGAAAAACATATTCCAGTCGAAATAAAGACGGGAAAGATGGGGGACAGCGTCTGGAGTGGAGATCGCCTGCAAGTTGGCGGATACATTCTGCTTTGCGACGAGAAATTCGAGCAAACCACACCCTACGGATACGTGGAGTACACTCAAGCCTGCGACACGCGCCCGGTACTTGCAACTGAAAAGCTTAGGAGGCAGGCACTAGAAGTAAGGGACAAAGTTGACGAAATAATCAATGGGAAAGTCCCCGAGATTTGCCCTCACGGATCAGGGAGAAAGTGTGACAGTTGTGGATTCAAGGAAGAATGCTATAAAACCTAGAATCGGATTTTATGCTGCTTCTCTTTATTCCTCTTTCCGCTTCTGCTTGACTTTCCTCGAGATATACCCTGCTATCTTGTTGCGAACGTTCTTACTGTCCACAGTGCAATAGTCTGAGACCATCTTCTTGTTGTTTTGAAAGTCTAAAGTAAAGTCGTCCGGATGTTTTTCCAACAATTCTACAGCAACCCGTGCAATGTATTGTTGCGTGATATTTCCCATACTTTAAGTCACCAAAATCTTCTTGTAGCCAATATTATGGAAGCCAGTGTATTTAAAACCATACATCCTGTTCAAAAGCTCGATTAAAGACTCCTGCCGCTTTTGATGAATGATCTTTGGCTCGCCTTCGATACCGCCAAGATTCTTCGCCGCGGACACAGCCTCGTCAAAGCCTCCGACCGCGTCAATCAAACCCAAAGTCAAAGCCTCACTTCCAAGATAAATCTCACCTTCGGAAATGCTTTCAACAAAACTCGGGTCGAGATCCCGGTTTACTGCGACATCATCCATGAAGTCGACGTGGATTTTGTCGACCATCTCTTGCATGTCCAACCGCTCCCCCTCAGTCATGGGGCGGTAAGGGCTTCCCAAATCCTTGGTTTCACCAGCCTTAATCACGGTGACGTTAACACCCAACTCGTCCAAAAGATCATAATAATGGAGAATGTAAGCCACAACTCCGATGCTTCCGACCATTGAATCCGCATCAGATATCACGTAGTCTGCGGCAGAAACGACGTAATAAGCGCCTGAAGCACCCACCTCCCCAATCCAGGCGACAACCGGCTTCTTCGAAGACTTGACAACCCTCATCATCTCCCGGCTAGCCACGACAGAGCCCCCGCCCGAGTTCACGTCGAGCAAGATTGCCTTAACCGTGGAGTCGGCCTCAGCCTGCTCGAACGCCTCCTTAATATCTGAGACTGTAGTGCAGGAAGACATTGAAAACAAGCCCACATCACACCCATCCAAAGTGATAGCGCCCTTCAAAGGCACGACCAACACCCCATCACCGAAAACCTGAGTCGAGTAGGCAAGATACCCCACCAAACCGAAGAATAATGCTATCGAAAAAAACACAGCCAAAACAATAAAAACCTTCCAAAAACGTTTCATATCCTACACTAATTGGAAGACTAAATAAAAAACGAAGATGCTGGAGATTTTTTTTACTCTGTGTGATCGTGTTTCGATGCGGGGTGACCGTGATCTCCAACCGGAACTTTCTCAAGTTCCATTATGTTTTCGGCTAGCGTGCGGCTTTTAAAGTAAAATCCGGTTTCCTTGGCTCTTTGACTGGTTGGGCCAAAACCTTCAGTGATTAGGTTTTGGTAGTCAGGGTGCATTTTTGAATAGAGTCCTAAAACGACTCTCCCATCATCGCAAGTCTCGTTAAAGTAGACTTCAACAATCCGCTGCGGAAACCTAGAATACATTAATGGGCCGAACAAGTCCACAATAACGTCTTGTTTTCCGTCTCCACTAAAGTTTTCCACCATTGAGACATGGTAATCATCTAACACACCGTAATTGTCCTCAACCCGTTCCATCCGACTCAAATGATCATCGACTTTGCGTTGAATACTCTTATTTCTGAAAACTCTCAAGAGGGGCCATCCGGAAGTTTCTCCGTCTCACTTACTTCACCCCGGATTTTTTCTTGAAACTGGCCCCTTAAAGGCTCATTCTTGGGAGGAATCGGAAAAACCGGATTAAGGGCGGTAGCAAAAACAGAACCACCAAACACATCCTTCAAATCCCGTGAAAAATCAAGCCAACCCGCACCAGAATCAAGGACTCTAAACCGTGGTTTCTCCCCCATCAACCCCTGAAAGTATTCCTTCGCATCCCAATGCTCCTCATTCCGAAGAGAATCAAAATTCCTGGAGCGTTCATACGCGCCGACCCTGAAAAAATCCTTCCTGTGAGTTCTGATCTGGTCTGCGACAACAACCCGCATAGGATCTGGAAGATTATTTGAAATCCAACTACGCTTACGCTTCTCCATGATAGATTCAATTAATTATGAGACACTATAGGAAAATTAAACCCTCAAGTTAATCGAGGAAATCAAGGAAAAATTCAACTCATAAAATTGGCTTCAGAATCTCACAAGGTATTATATCTGATAATATTGTTGAGATTATCAGAAGAACAATTAGTAGGATATACGCTAAGAGAAGTTTCTTCCAAAATTTTTTAATTCTTGAAAACTTTAAAAAAAGTATGAAAAGCAAAATCGGGAGGGTTAAATTAATCCCGTTTTTAAGCCATATGCAGGCAAGTTACAATTCCATAGGACGTAATTATCACTCAAAGACAAAAAATGGTTTTATCGACGTAAAACACCTTTCTTTCTTTATTAGTAGAAGAGGGGGTTTTGCGGCCGTCGGGATTCGAACCCGAGTCGCAAGATTGGCAACCTCGAGTGATAACCAGACTACACTACGGCCGCGTTTTCCATAAGGGTTTAATACCCAAGGTCATCGAGGTGACGAAGTCGCCGAAGATGGCCTCTTTGATGAAACTTTATTAACGTTTCTGATGAACCTTTGTAAAAGGTTCTCGGAGTTTAATATTAATAATTCGATGTATTAAAAAGGTTTATGATGTTTACGGTTGCGGTGGTTTTTGGGGCGGCTTTTGTCGTGACGTTCTTGTTTACTCCAAGGCTTATTCCAATGCTTGTTTCTGCGGGTGTTGTAGGCAGGGATATGAACAAGGAGGGCAACCCCGAAGTCGCTGAGATGGGTGGTTTGGCCGTGATTTTCGGTTTCGTGTTCGCCGTGCTTCTTGCGATTGGATTTCTTTCATTCAACGTTTTTGAAGACCCTGGTTTCGAGGTGAATTTCACCAAGCTTTTCGCCGCGTTATCTACCGTGCTCATAATGTCTCTGCTCGGTATTTTCGATGATATTTTCGATGTGAAACAGCACATAAAGGCTGCTTTGCCGTTACTAGCGTCCCTGCCGCTTGTCGCCATAAATGTCGGGGAAACCACCATGAACCTGCCACTGTTTGGGACTGTAGAGTTCGGGATTATTTACCCTCTACTTCTCATCCCACTCGCAATCACTGGGACTTCAAACGCCATGAACATGCTAGCTGGATTCAACGGACTCGAGGCGGGTTTAGGGGCTGTCATGTGCGGGGCTGCGGGAGTAGTATGTCTTATGGTCGGATCCTTTGAGGCGGCAATCATCTCATTCGCAATGCTGGGTGCATTACTCGCATTCCTAAAGTACAATTGGTTTCCCTCAAAGATTCTTCCAGGAGACGTGGGGACGCTCAGCATAGGAGCGGTAGTCGCCTCAGCAGTGGTCTTGGGAAACGTCGAGAAACTGGGGATCATATTGATACTCCCCTTCTTCGGCGAACTCTACCTTAAATTCCGCTCCAAATTCCGCGCGGAATCATGGTGCGACGTCGAAAAAGGAAGGCTTGTTTGCCCGAAAAAAAGCGAGGTCTACGGTATGGGCAGGCTCGTAATGTACGTAAGCGGTGGAATCTCGGAGAGGAACCTTGTTTTGGTTTTACTCGCTATTGAGCTATTATTCGCGTTAATTGGTGTTTCACTATACTTTTAATTTATTGGGTGCCATAAATACACTAAGTGGTTTGACATGACTGTTTTGATTACTGGAGGAGCGGGATTTATCGGATCGAACCTTGCTGGAGAGCTTGTTTCCCAGGGGGAGAGTGTGAGGGTTATTGACGATCTTTCGACTGGAAGGCGTGTTAATTTGGAGGGTCTTTTAGGGGATGTTGATTTTGTTGAGGGGAGTATTCTCGACTTGGATGTGCTTTCGAAGGCTTGTGAGGGAGTGGATTATGTTTTGCATCAGGCTGCTATCCCGTCCGTCCCAAGGTCTGTGAACGATCCGATAACCTCCCACCAAGCCAATACGACGGGCACGCTCAATGTTCTTGTCGCGGCAAAGGATACCGGAGTAAAAAGGGTGGTTTACGCCAGCTCTTCCTCGGCTTACGGAGACACGCCGATTCTTCCCAAGAGGGAGGATATGAAACCTGACCCGCTTTCACCTTATGCTGTTTCCAAGCTTTGCGGCGAGTATTACTGCAAGGTCTTTTATGGAGTATACGGTTTGGAGACTGTGGCGCTCAGATACTTTAACGTTTTCGGCCCCAATCAGGATCCTAACTCGCAGTACGCCGCGGTTGTTCCGAAATTCATCATGGCGTATAAGGAGGGTAAACCTCCGGTCATCTTCGGTGACGGCGAGCAGAGCAGGGATTTCACGTTCATTGAGAATGTTGTGGCTGCGAATATTGCGGCCATGAAGGCCGAGGAGACAAGGGGGGATGTGGTCAACATCGCCTGCGGGGACAGGGTTACCGTAAATGAGCTTGCATCTTTGATTGGGGAGATCATGGGAGTTCACATTAAGCCTGTTCATGATGAGAGGAGGAAGGGTGATGTTTTGCATTCTCACGCAGATATTTCGGCCGCGAAAAAACTTTTAGGCTACGAACCTAAGTTTGACTTGCGTGAAGGTCTTAGAAAGACTTGTGAATGGTATCTTTCTAAATGAAAGTTTTGCTGGTTGCGACGGATTTCCCGGTGAAGAGAGGCGGGTCATCTGTTACTTACGGGGGTGCTGGAGCTTGCATGGCACAGCTTGTTTCAGGGCTTGTCGAAAAGGGGGTCGAAGTTACAGTAGTTACTCGCAAAGAGAAGGGTTCTTACACTGAATTATTTGATATTCCAGTATTTCGTACTGCGGCAGTTGATCTCGGTATAAGGCAGGCAAAGATAGCGCACTCTCTAACTGTTCTCCCAAAACTTTTAAGTGTTTGCAAGAGCGGGGAATTCGACGTGATTCACTCTCACAATCCCGCAGCAGGATTTCCGAGCGTTTTCGCCTCTAAAAAAAGTGGGATCCCCCACGTGACTACGATGCACGGACCGTGGGCGGACGTGAGAATCGGAAGGGCTTCAAGAAGTCTTTTAAGTTTGATGGAAGGCTGGACTCTGCGGGAAGCAGACACAGTAACGTGCGACTCCAAACAGCTCACCGAATTTGTAGTTGGCAAATACAATCTAGACCCTCGAAAAGTCGAGGCGATCGAAAACGCCGTTGAAATAGAGCGATTCAAACCGAAGACGTGCTCGAAAAAAACTGCTCGAGAGAGGATTGGGGTCAAAACGGGGGATAAGCTTGTATTGTATACTGGCAGATTTCTGGTTGAGAAGGGGATTGACTATTTGGTTGATGCGGTAGGGGAGGTGTTGGACAATCTGGATGATGTTTCATTCCTCTTTTTGGGGGGTGGCTTCGACGAACATGTCGTCTCGGATTGGATTTTGAAAGAAAAACTTTCAAAGAAGGTTTTCAATATCCCTTACATTCCTTATGAGCTTATGCCTTACGCATACTTAGCAAGTGATGTGCTCGTCCAACCCTCTCTCGCCGAGGGTTTAAGCAGGTCGATTCTTGAGGCCATGGCTTGCGGACTTCCAATCATTGCGACCGACGTCGGCGGGAACCCGGAGCTTGTTTCTTCTGAGAATGGTTTGCTTGTACAACCGAGGTCTTCTAAGGCGATTTCTGACGCCATCGTCGAAGTTTTTTCAAGTCCGAGTAAATTGGATTTGATGGGTGGGAAGTCGAGGGAGAAGGTTGAGGCGTCTTTTACCGTTGAAAAGAGAATTCAATCATTTATTGATTTGTATGAGAGGGTGGCTTAGGATATGTGTGGTATTTGCGGAGTATTTTATTTTAACGGGGAGAGTGCGGATAAGCAGGTACTTGAAAGGATGCGGGATTCCATGGTTTACCGGGGCCCCGATGATTCGGGGATTTTTCTAGATGGGAAAGTCGGCTTAGGGCACAGGCGTCTTTCAATAATTGACCTTATTGGGGGGGGCCAGCCAATCCACAATGAGGAAGAAACTGTTTGGATTGTGTACAACGGGGAGTTGTATAATCATGAGGATTTACGGGTGGAATTAGAGGGGCTTGGACACAGGTATTACACGAACACTGACACAGAGACTATAGTCCACTTGTATGAGGAGTACGGTCCCGCATGTGTTGAGAGGATGAACGGCATGTTCGCTTTCGCAATCTGGGACGCCCGTGAAAAAAAAGTTTTTCTTGCGAGAGACCGGTTGGGGATAAAGCCATTGTATTATCTTAGGGATGGGGAAAAGCTTGTTTTCGCGTCAGAGCTTAAGGCAATACTTGAGCACCCGGATATCCCAAGGGCTGTCGATTACAGTGCTTTAAACAATTACTTCACTTACGGCTACATTGGAAGTCCGGACACAGTTTTTGAGGGTGTTGAGAAGCTTCCGCCTGCCCACACTCTGGTTGAGGATGGTGTTGAATCCTCCATAAAAAGGTATTGGAGGATTACTTTCCCGAAAAAACCCTATGGGGATGAGGCATACCATATCGAAAAAATAGGGTCATTGCTTTCCGAGTCAGTTTCTCGAAGGCTTATGAGCGATGTGCCGTTGGGTGTGTTTCTGTCAGGCGGTATTGATTCGAGCGCGATTGTGGCGGCTATGAGCGAGCTTTCAGATGACGTGAAAACTTTTTCCGTGGGTTTTGAAGACCAGTCTTTCAACGAGCTTGAGTACGCGAAATTGGTTGCCGGGGAGTTCGGGACTGACCACCACGAGTTTGTAGTCCCCATGAATGCTGTTGAACTGCTCCCAAAAATCCTTGAATGTTTTGACGAGCCTTTCGCCGATTCATCCGCCCTTCCAACTTACATTGTGTCTCAGATGGCGCGGACTAGTGTTACGGTGTGTCTTTCAGGGGATGGGGGGGACGAGCTTTTCGCAGGATACGACAGGTATGCGGGAAGTAAGCTAGCGTCAGCATATGGAAAATTGCCGGAACCATTGAGGAAGACTGCACATTGGTTTACGGGACTTCTTCCCGCTTCAACTGCAAACAAGAGCATTGTAAACTTCGCCAAAAGGTTTACAGAGGCGGGAGACCTTCCGGAAGTTGAGAGGTACACTGACTGGATAAGTTTCTTCAACAGGGAGAAAAGAGGCGAATTATTTTCTAAAGAGACTATGAAAAGGGTTGGTAAGCTTGAGAACATAAAGTATCTCGACCGTTTCTTTAGGGAGTGTCCTTCCAAAGACTTTTTAGTTAAAACAATGTACGTGGACGTAAAGACTTACCTTCCCGAAGACCTCTTAACCAAAGTTGATCGCGCGAGCATGGCCCATTCACTGGAAGTGAGGGTTCCGTTTCTCGACCACGAATTCGTCGAATACGCGCAAACAATACCCATGAACCTCAAGTTCCCAGGACTTAAGCTCAAGATTCTCTTGAAAAAAGCCATGAAAGATAGATTGCCGAAAAAAATCATTGGAAGGAGAAAGCAGGGCTTCGGAGTGCCGGTGAGCGCATGGTTTAAAGGAGATTTGAAAGGCGTGGCATATGACCTGCTCTTGGGAAATGATTCTTCCACTCGAGACTTCTTCAATAAGAGTTATTTACGCAAGATCTTGGATGAGCATTCTTCAGGCAGGGTTGATCACGGCCAGAGGATTTGGAGTCTGGTGTTTTTCGACTTGTGGATGAGAAAATACGTTAATGGCGAGAGGATTAGCCTATGACTAAGATTAATGTTTTGTTGTTTACGACAACGCTTGAGGTTGGGGGGACCGAAAAGATAACCTCCATTCTTGCGAGAGGGTTTGACAGAAGAAAGTTCAACGTTACTGTCGCCTGTTTGAGTCATGGAGGAGAGGTCGCAAAAGAGCTTCGCTCAGCTGGGATAGACGTTCAACCTTTGAATATGAAAAGTAAATTCGATTTCACTGTTTTATTGAGATTATACCGGCTTTTAAGGTCTTGCCGAGTTGACATACTTCACTCGTTTCTCTTTCACGCCAATCTTTTAGGGAGGATTGTGGGAAGGTTTGCGGGGGTTCCCGTCATAATCTCTTCGGAGAGGACGATGGGTATGGAGGGCAAGCACCGGGCTTTGATGAATAAGTTCACATCCCCGCTTGCATCGGCTTTCACGGCGAACTCGAATGCTGTTTCCAAGTTCATGGTGGAAGAGATTGGACTCCCAAAAGAGAAGATTTATGTGATATACAACGGAGTGGATGCAGAAAGCTTTAAGGTGAAGGTAAATCGAAAGAAAGTCCGCGAAAGCCTTGTATTGGACGAACACGATTTTGTCGTGGTTTCAGTTGCACGGCTTACGAAGTTGAAGGGATTTGAATACCTGCTCGAAGCTGCGGAAAAGATTATTGCAGGTAACTCGAAAGTGAAATTTTTAATTGTTGGGGATGGACCTAACCGTAAAAACCTTGAGGAAAAGTCCGGAAAACTTGGTTTGGGGGGAAACGTGATTTTTCTGGGGTTTCGAGACGACATAGCCCAAATACTTTCAGCCTCGGACTTGTTTGTATTACCGACAATCTGGGAGGGTTTTCCAAACACGATTTTAGAGGCTATGGCGGCAGGGCTTGCCGTAGTTGCGACCAACACTTCAGGCATCCCCGAGTCAGTCTCAGACGGAAAAACCGGACTTCTATTTGAACCGAGAGACTCTGAAGGACTCTACGAAGCCTTAGAGTCAATGATCAAAAACCAGGAAAAACTAAAGAGAATGGGTGAAGAGGGGAGGGAAAAAATTCTAAAGAATTTTTCAATCCAAAAGATGATTAATGAAAACGAGAGGTTGTATGAAAAACTCTTAAACCTACGATGAGCTTGTACAGCGGTTTTTTGACTAAGGTTGTGGCCCCTAATTTAAAGTATGGTGGAGTCACGTTCTGGGAGAAATATAGGCTCCTTGAGAAAACACAGTGGATGACAAAAGAGGAGCTTGCGAGAATTCAATGGGAAAAACTGAAGGCTGTAATAGCCCACGCATATGATAATGTCCCTTATTATCGTAATCTATTTAAATCCAACGGGCTCAGACCATCAGACATAACATCCCCGGAGGACATGCAAAAGCTACCCATAACAACTAAAGAAGATTTCAGGAAAAATTTTCCAGAAAACGTTACGGCAAAAAACATTGACAAGAAGAGTTGGGTGCTAAACAGCACATCAGGTTCTACTGGAAGCCCATTCGAGTTTATCATTGACCACAACTTAATTGAAGCGGAAAGAGCCACTCTTCTAAGGGGTTATGCGTGGGCTGGACTTGGATTTGGAGGGAAATTCGTTACAATCTGGGGATCCCATAAAGAATCATTGAGTAGGAGGCTTTTTGAGAGATTCATTAAGAGGCGGCTGATGCTTTCGGCTTTCGGCCTCGATGATGAAAGTATGACAGAATATGTCAGGGTTATTAGAAGATACAAACCCCGCGCAATTGAAGCCTACGCATCAGCTATTATAAAGTTATCTGAGTTTATTTTAGAGGAAAAAGTGGATGACGTTTCGGTTAATTCAGTAATCACGTCAGCTGAGAACCTGATCGCCTCCCACCGCTCTACCTTAGAATCCGCCTTAAACTGTGAAGTATTCGATAGATACGGCTCTAGGGAATTCGGAGCCGTCGCACACGAATGCGAAAAACATGAGGGACTCCACGTTAACATGGAAAACTTTTTTGTTGAATTTGTAGGTGAAGACGGAAAGCTTGTCGACAAGAAGTCGGGCAGGATGATAGTAACATCATTCGACAATCTAGCAATGCCATTTATCCGATATGAAACAGGAGATCTGGGGACACCAACAGACAAAGAATGCTCTTGCGGCAGAAAACTCCCACTGTTAGAGCGCATAGACGGAAGAGTAACAGACTTCATTCACGTTTCCTCACGCAAGGTTTCATTCTTGTTTTTCAATTACTTTTTTGAAGGGTATGGTAAGCTCGTGAAAGAATTTCAGGTTATCCAAAAACGGAGGGATTTGATTCAAGTATTAATTGTGCCTTCCAAATCATTTAAGAAAACTACTTCAGAGTCTATTAAACAGGGTTTAGAGAAGAATTTAGGCGAGTCGATTAGGATTACTGTAGATTTGGTTGACGATATTGCTTTGGATAAAAGCGGGAAACGACCTATTGTTAAGTCGGAGATATGATACCATTGAAAATCAAATACTCCACCCTGAAGGGTGGGAGTACGCGAGCGAGAGCTATGCTCTCGCTGCGTGCAGATTCAGCGAAACTGAATCTCGCATAACTTACAAACACACAAAATGTATGAAAAACAGAAACAGGAGGTGCAAACGCAAGGTAGAGGAATACTACGCAATTCCTTTGCGACCTAAAGGTCGCAGTATGACGAACACGAAGTGTTCGTGTACACGAAGAACTGGAAGCTCTTTGTCGTATCCTTGCGTGTTTGTAATGAAAGGTATAGGAGATTCAGTAAACAAGGTATTTCGCGACATACTGCGGGCAACAAAAGCAATACGTTACTTCAACACTGGGAGATTTGTAAACATCGTCGTGGGATCCTCTAACCGACTCTTACGGAAAAATTACGTTTATCGTCAACCAGATTTCCTTCAACTCGAGGTCAGCAGCAAATGCAATCTCAAGGGTTCTATGTGTCCTCGAAGTAGCTTTGAGCTCAAAAATGGTGACTTTTCACTGGAAAACTTTAAAAAACTTATCGACTCAAATCCCAAGATAAGTCACGTGAGATTATGCAGGTTTGGAGAGCCCCTCTATAATCCTGAATTCAGCAAGATTATCGTGTATGCCTCTCAAAAAGGATTGGACGTAGGATGTGAGGGCTTTTTTGTCGAATTCATTACAAGCGATGGAGAATGGACCACCCCGGGCGAGCAGGGAAGGTTCGTAGTCACATGCATTGAGAACCATGCCATGCCGTTTATCCGATATGGTACGGGGGATCTTGGAGTTCCTTCCGAGGAAGACTGTGAATGCGGCCGAAGTCTTCCGCTCATAGATGAGGTTTCGGGGAGGGTTATAGAGCTTGTTAAGACCTCGTCGGACAGGATTATTTCAATTCACTGTTTAACGCTTCTTTTTGAGGATTACTCTGATTTCTTCAGAAACTTTCAGGCAGTGCAAAGGAAAAAAGACTACTTGGAAGTGCTAGTAGAACCAACTTCCAGATTCACTGAGGATGTTGAGGAGGATGTTTTAGAGCGTCTTAGAATCCATGTGGGCAAGGATATGAAAGTGGAAATTTCAAAAGTGTATTCTATTCCGCAGACTTCCTCTGGTAAAAAAATGCTGTTAATATCTGAGGTGGAGTGAGTTGGATACTCTGGTTTCAGTATTTTATGATGAATTGCTTGAGTATCCAAAGCCGCCTTTTAATCCACGTGAAGCTTTCCCGGAGCTGGATGTTAAGGCCATCGATTCTGAGAATATAGTTTATGGTGGAGTGAGAGAATTATTTAGGCTTTTGGGTTTTGACAGTCGAAATTTCGGGGGGAAAAGTTGGAATCCCTTGGGGGATATTGTTAGTGAGGGTGATACCGTCGTTTTGAAGCCCAACTTTGTTTTGGATCTTCCAGTACATGCGATAACTCACGGTTCGGTTTTAAGGCCAGTAATAGATTACACCCTTAAGGCACTTTCCGGGTCTGGAAAAATTATTATCGCCGACGCCCCCTTGCAGAGTGGAGACTTTGAAAGGATTCTTGAGATTTCGGGTGTGAGGGATTTAGTTGATTATTATCGGGAGTTGGGGGTTTCAATTGATGTTGTGGATCTTCGCAGGGAGGTTTCGATTGTGAACGAAGACGGGATTATTGTTAGAAGAGTTAAGGGTAGTGGTGACCCTAAAGGTTACGTTGTAGTAGACCTTGGACGTGACAGTTACTTGGATGATATTTCAAGTTTCTATGAAAGGTACAGGGTTACCGAATACAATCGGGATGAGATGATAACCCACCACAACAGGGAGAAAAACGAGTATCTTGTCTCGAAAACAATTCTCGATGCAGACGCAATCATAAACCTGCCAAAGCTTAAGACTCACAAGAAAGCTGGAGTTACCTTGGCCTTAAAGAACATGGTGGGGATGAACGGGGATAAAAGCTGGCTTCCACACCACAGGATTGGAGCACCTCCCGACGGGGGAGACGAGTACCCTATGAAGAGTTTTCGAAAGCGGTTTGAAAGCAAGACGATAGACTACTTGCGTACAAAGCCCATGCTTTGGTGTGGAGTGAAAAAGGTGTGTGATAAGTTCAGGAGGGGTGGAGAAAAGAGAACAACAGACTGTAAGATCACATATGATACTCGCGAAGGGAGTTGGTGGGGAAATGATACTGTTTGGCGTATGGTGTTGGATCTTAACACGATACTTCTTTATTCTGACAAGAGGGGAGAGCTTAAGACTGATAAACAACGGAAATACCTTGCTGTGGTGGACGGAGTCCTTGCGAGTGAACGAGACGGGCCAATAAGGTCTACCTTGAAGAAAGCAGGTTTGTTAGTGTCTGGGACTAATCCAGTGCACGTAGACTTTGAATGTGCAAGACTTATGGGATTTGACCCACTAAGGATTAAAACCATAAGTAGTGTGAAAAGTAATGGGAAATATCCCCTACTTTCAGGTGATATTGAACCCAAAGTCAAGTCAAATGAAAAAGAGATTCCAATCCAAAACTTCATCCCTGCCAGCGGGTGGGTAGGGCACATTGAGAAAAGATGAGCACTTTAAAGACAATTTTCAAAAACGCGGGATTCCTCTACACTTCTGAAGTTTTCAGAAAAATATTATTCTTTTTTCTGGTAGTTTATGCAACAAGGACTCTTGGTACTGTGGGTTGGGGGAAAATCAGTTTTGGAATGGCCTATACCTCAATGTTTTTGATTGTGATGGATGCTGGACTATTATCCATCATTATCAGGGATATTGCCAGAGACAAGTCTCTCGTTCAAAAATATGTTAAAAACTTGCTTTTAATGAAGGTTTTTCTGGCTATCATAACCTACATTCTGATTGTCGTAGTAATCAATGCCCTGAATTATCCACCCAACACAAAATTTGTTGTATATATTTTTGGGTTTGTTGTGATTTTGGATGCGTTCTCTGAATTATTCAAGTCCGTCTACCAGGCGTTTGAGAGGATGGAGTATGTTGCATATTCAAGAATAATTCAGGCGGTTGTGGTAGTGTCTCTAGGTGTCACCGTGCTTTTTTTAGGTAAGGGGATTTACTGGTACGCGACCGCTTATTTCATAGCAGCATTGGTGAATTTTTTGTTCACACTATTTATTACGTCGAAATATTTCGCAAAAATCGGATTTGAAATTGATTTAACGCTTTGGAAAAAGCTTCTCAAAAAAGGACTACCACTCCTTCTTTCGACCGTTTTCGGAATCCTCTATTTTAAGATCGACACGATCCTACTCTCTATTATGAAAGGGGATGCGATAGTCGGTATTTATTCGGCAGCCTACCAGGTCATTGTGGCAATAATATTCATCCCCACGCTATTTTCAGTCGTCGTGTTCCCGGTTTTAAGCAGATTCTACAAGGAATCTAAGGAGTTATTATTTCTCACATACAAGAAAGCATTCACCTACATGTTCATCTTAGGCCTTCCAATAAGCGTCGGAGGATTCATCCTGGCAGACCAACTGGTGTTGATACTTTATGGTGTGGAATACATCCAATCCATCGCAGCATTAAAAGTTTTGGTATTCGTGGGACTTATGGTCTATCTAAACTACATATTATACAATACACTCATCGCCATAGACAAACAAATCGAATGGATGTACATCTCCGGTGGCTCGGCAATACTTAATGTGATTTTGAATATTGTTTTAATACTGAAAATGGGTTTTGTCGGGGCAGCGTATGCAACTCTTATCACTCAGGTTTTCACGGCCGCGGCGATTTATTATTTTGTGACTAAGGCTACTTCAAGCCTGCCTTTCAGAAGTATTGTCGTAAAACCCGTGCTTGCTGTAGCCGTCATGGGTTTGGGGGTCTTTTTCTTAAGGGATGTGAGTATTGTTTTGGCAGTCCCCGCGGGTGCTGTGATTTACTTTGGAGTGCTGGTTTTAACTCGAGCTTTCACAACAGATGATGTTGAAATGTTCAAGCGGATTGCTGAGGCAGTTCAAAACAGGGTTGTCTCATAAAAAAAAGGTTAGTATACTCCAAGATCTGATTCCAGGGCTTGAACCTCGGATGATTCCTCCCGGATTTCATACTCACCTTTAGGTTCATGAGACTCTACGACATAGCTTCCCAATGCCAGTATGTCCACGCAGTCCACTTCGAAAGAGCGGATTGCGTCGTCTGGAGTGCAGACTATGGGCTCCTCGTGCATGTTAAAGCTTGTGTTTATGATTAATGGTAGGCCTGTCAGTTTCTCGAATTCCTTTATTATTTTGTAGTAGGTTGGATTGTTTTTCTTGGTGACGAGTTGCGGTCTTGCAGTGTTGTCGATGTGTACGACTGCGGGCGCTTTTTCAGCCCACTCCTTATAAACGTCGAATGTGATGGTCATGAACTCGGCAGTATATAATCCGTAACCTGAATTTTTGTAGAGTTTTGGGGCTGCCTCGGCTAGAGCGGATGGTGCGAATGGCATGAACTCTGTCCGCTTTAGTCTATCATTCAGCTTGTCGTTTAGGCTTGCGTCTCTGGGGTCTGCGAGAATGCTTCTGTTTCCTAGGGCTCTTGGACCGAACTCCATTTTTCCGTTGAACCATCCGATGATTTTTCCAGAGTCTATGGCGGAGGCGATGTATTTTTCAATGTCTTTTACTTTTTTTGGCTTGTATCCGCGTTTTTCAAGGGCTTTTTTTATTTCGGATTCCGAGTATTCAGGACCTAGGAACATATTTGTGAGTTTCTTGGGTTTTAAGACTTTGCCGTTTTTTTCGAGATGGTTTTGATAGTGTAGGAGGGCTGAACCCGCAGCTATTCCTTCATCACCCATTGCAGGGTGGATGAATACTTCCGCTACTCCTTCCACTTCGGCGATGCGCTGGTTCATCTTGACGTTTGCGAAGACTCCCCCAGCCATCGCAATCTTTTTTTTACCCGTGTCGATTACATGGTTTTTCACCAATCCCACCACAACATCCTCAAGTCTTTTCTGCGCCGCCGCCGCAACATCATCTCGCAATTCGCAACCTGAGAGTGCTTCAACCATCATCTCGTCCATGCCTTTGCCGCGCCAGCTTAAATCACTCAAGTCGCCCGATAAGACCCCCTTAAGAACCTTGAGCATGTACTTCGCCCTATTTTTTTCGACGCCCATAAATCTTGGTGAATGAAATTGCCTTCCGTCGGGACTTAAGCCTAATAGTTCAGACATTTGGCCATAATATTTTTTCGGGTTTCCGTATGCTGCAAGGCCCGTTATTTTCCCTTCGTGTCGCAGCGGTTTGAATCCCAGATGTGCTGTCACCCTGCTGTAGAAGTATCCTGGCGAGTTCATGTAGTAGGATGATGAGATTCTTTTAACGTATCCGTTTTCCACGATATTAATTGATGAGCAAAGGTCATCTCCAGCCCCGTCTAGCGTGAAGATTAGGGGGTCTTTGAATCCGGACGTGTAGTATGCTGCTGTTGCGTGTGAAAGGTGGTGGTCCATGTAGTGGATTGGCGCGGAAATTCCAAGTAGTTCAAGTTCTTTTGCAAGTCTTTCTCGGAAGTATTTTCCGGCACTTTTTTTATCGAGCTTTCGATGTATTGTCGACAACAATCTTTCAGCTGTGGAGAGGGTAGTTTTGTCGAATAAGAATTTTGCCAGATGTTTTGAAAAGTATTGTGAATCAATTGATGCGATCGTCACAACATCAATGTCTTTTCCGGTTAATCCGCAAATCTCTAGGGTTTTCTCTATTGCCTTGTAAGGAAATCCTATGTGTTTTTTTATCCTTGAAAGCCTTTCCTCGTTTATGGCTGCGATAATTTTTCCGTCAGATACTATTGCTGCGGTAGCGTCGTGTCCAATAACCAATCCTAGAATGTTCATTTCAAAACAAAACTTACCAATTATTGTGAGTAAGTTTAAAAAAAGTATTTTTGAAAAATATTATATTGTTTTAATCTCCTTGACCACTTCGAATGCTTCGGCAAACTTTGTGCTGATTTGATAGCCACGATACTGGGCTCTACCCCTGATACCGTAAACCCAATTGTCGCCGTTGGCATCAACCTGAGACTTATGGGATAAAACACTCTCAATCTTTGTCTCAATAACTGAAGAAACGTCAACAAACATCTGAGGTTTAAAACCGTACGGCACTATCCCACCGGGAATAGTCTGCTCGTACATGTAAACCGAGCAAGTGTTTCTTCGGGCTGCGGCGAGTGTCGCGTTGCCTACTGTTATGTGGTCTTGGTGGGAGTCGTGAATCCAGTGGGTGTAGATTATGTCCGGTTTAAACTCACAGACTATTTCATCGAATTTTTCCACGATACGCCTATTATTGGAGAATTCATCGGATTTTATGTTTAGAAACTTGACTTTCGCTCCCAGAAGTTTAGCGGCATTCTCGGACTCTTTACGCCTCTCCGATGGATTGTTGGGTATTAATGCAACTACCATGAGTACTTCATCACCGCTATCTGAGTGTTTTGCTATTGTCGCTCCCATGCCAACTTCAATGTCGTCTGGGTGGGCTCCGAATGCTAGTATCCTCATTTTTACTTATCACTTACTACTACTTCATTAAAGTATCGGAGAACAGTTATCTCCTGAAATTCCATTTCCCCCACACTCTTGTTATCTATTAGATCAATGAGTATTTTTGGTATGTTCACTCCCGCAAGCGTTGCAAAGACTGTGCCGCCGCCCATTCGAGGATTAACCTCCACAAACGCGGGTTTCCCGTCTTTGCCCAATTTCATCTGCATGCAAGACGGGCCCTTGATGTTAAGAAATTCAGACATCTTAAGACATGCTTTTTGAATCTCCTCGTCTTTTACTATCCTGCCCTTTGACGATATTCCAGCTTTAGTCTCGATTCTAAGTCGTGGTACGGCAACCAAAGCCTTACCCTCCAAGTCGGCAACAACATCGATTGTGTATTCCTCTGCTGGGAGATACTCTTGGATTATCAAGTCGGAGTGTTTAGACAGGTAATAATCCAAGTCGCGCAGGTCTTCGCAAAGAAAAGTGTTCCTGCTTCCCTTACCCCTAATCGGCTTGATAAAGCAGGGGAATTCAACGCCGTCAGAAGTGAGGGTTGAGTAAGGCAGATTAAATCGGTCTTTAGTCTTTTCATAGAAATTCCACTTGTCCATGCAAAGCTCGATTACGTCCAAATCCGAAATTATGACTGAAACCCCCTTTTCCTCAAGGATTTTTTTATTTTTACTGTATGCTAATATGTCAAATCCTGAAGTTGGAAAAATTACGTCGATTTCCTCTTTTTCAATGACATCCAAAGCCTTATCGAAGAAATTTGGGTCGTCGACGCGGGGCAGAACATAGTATTTGTCGGCAAGGTAGAATCCACTCGAAAGCGGATTTGCATCAGTTGTTACAATCTTTCCCTTAAAGTCTATCATGCGAAGGGATTTTATCGCCCCGATTGCAGCAGGACCTCCCCCACCGGGAAGCAGTATGTTGTGAGTCATATCATCTTTTAACCAATTCCGAAACTTTGTGAACGTCACTTCCAATCACTGTTTTAGCCCCTAATTGTTTTGCGAGGATTAAAAATTCAGGTTGTGGAAGATTATATTTAATGTTTTCTTCAATTAAAACCTGGTTTCTGATGCATGAGTTGATTATGTTTTCAATTTCATTTGACGTTAATTTGATGTTTCGTTTTTTCGCGTATAGTGTGGGGTGGGCCCAGACGTCTACATCCGGATTTCGGATTAAGTTTTCGAGCGTACTCAAGTATTCTTTCTTTGATATTTCTGGGAAACTATGGAATCCTGAGAGGATTATGTCGCATTTTTCAATGACTTTTCGCGGAGCGTCTATGTTTCCGTCAAGGTCTAGTACTTTGGCTTCACAGCCTACTAGGATTTTCAAGTTAAATTGTTTTCGGGCTGAATCCACTTCACTTAAAAGTTCATTGAAGTCGTAGTCCAGATTCCTTCGAACGTGTTCTGTAAAGGCTATGAGTTTTATTCCAAGCTCTTCTGCCCTCTCACACAACTCTGAGACTGTGTTTTCCCCATCGGTGAAATTTGTGTGCACGTGCCAGTCACCCGTTTTGAGGTATGCCTCATAATCCATCCACTTCTTAACCATCTTCACCTACTACCTTTTTTAGCCATCTTCACTTACTAACACAATGTCTTCAGGTTTCATTCCAGTGAAATAAATCTCATACCAGACTTCGAATGCCACAAGACCCCACAACAAAAGAGAGTGATCCCTAACTTTAGAGGCATGTTCGTCTATGATCTTTTTAACACCCTCCACGTTAAAGAGGCCAGAGTCGGGGAGACTCCGATTTAATAGAACATCTTCTAAAAGCGGCTTCCAATCAGATCTCAACCACTCACCCCACGCAATGTTGTAGCCGAAACCCATCTTCTTGCCTGAAAGAATCTCGCCTGGAAGCTCCCCAACCATTGCCTTCTTCATGACGTACTTGTTCCCACTCTTGTCGAAGATTGACCGTACTTTCATCTTCCTTGGGAGGGAGGCTGCGAACTCCATAAGCTTGTGGTCTAGGAAAGGCGCCCGAATCTCGATCGATGAAATCATCCCCGTCACATCGCTTGTAACAACCGTAGAATGCATGTTACCCATGAAAAGCTCTGTGTAAAGCATGCGATCGAAGAAAGATGCGTTGGGGTGCTCGTTGAATACCCTGTCAAGCGGCCCGCCAACGTCAAAACCTGCTACTTTTTCCCTCAAATCCTTTGAATAAAGAACTCCTTTCAATTCACGAGAAACCTTGTGGTACACCAATGTTTTCCTCTTTTCAGCTGGAGCTATGATTAAATCTAGAAGCGAAGCAAACCTTGAATCCGAACTGGGAAAAATATTCCTCAAAAATTTGAAGGGGAATTTCGGCAGACTGTCAGTCAGCCTGAACAACAAATCCAAAAAGGCGAGCTGGTTGTGATAATCGTATCCGCCGAAAAGCTCGTCTGCACCGTTTCCTGCGAGAACGACTGTCACATCCTCTTTTGAAATAAGCTTGGTGAGATCCAGGGAGTAAAGTGAAGTGAGCATGTTGAATGGTTCTCCGAGATGGTATATTATTTCAGTTAAAAGTTTAAGGTCTTTCGGCTGAAAGATTACTTCGAAGTTTTGTGTGTCGTATTTTTTTGAAACAAGCCTTGCTCTTTTAAATTCCGTGTCTTCAGTGGATGAGCCGATACTGAAGCTTTTCATGCGTTTTCCGGGTTCCCTTGCCATAAGTGAGACTATTGTGCTTGAATCTAATCCTCCTGAAAGGAGGACTCCTAATGGCACGTCTGATATCTGTCGCATTGTGACTGATTCTTCCAGAAGCCTTTTGTATTCGGAAATGCACTCTTTCTCAGTCTTTTTGGTTTTTTTTGAGTAATCTAGTTGCCAGTATCTTTTAATCTTCATTCCATCTTCATCTAGGGTGAGATAGTGTGCGGGAGGGAGCTTTCTTATTCCCTTAAAAAGTGTGTGAGGGTATGGTGCGTAAAGGTAGCAGTGAGTCAGATAATAGTGGAGTGACTCAACATCAACCTCCTTTTTGAATTTCGGGTGGAGTAGTATTGCGTTTATCTCGGATGCGAAAATTAAGGTCCCGTCTAAATCAGCGTAAAACAAGGGTTTTTGACCTGCCCTATCTCTTGCTAGGATTAATTTTTTCTTGTTAGAATCCCAGATGGCTATTGCAAACATTCCACGAAGATTTTTAAGGAAATCCTCACCCTCCTGCTCGTATAAGTGTAAGACTACTTCAGTATCAGTATTGCTTTTGAATTTGCGGCCTTTGGATTCAAGCTCCCCTCGAAGTTTCCTGAAGTTGTAGACTTCCCCATTATAGGTTATCCATAAGGTTCCGTCCTCGTTCGACATTGGTTGAGCGCCCTTCTCGGATAGATCAATTATTGACAAACGGCGGTGGCCTAAACCGATGTTGTTTTTTACGTACTGTCCTTCACCGTCGGGTCCTCGGTGTATCATGGTATCGCACATGGCTTTTACGAGCATATCATCTACTCTGCCTTTCGCCTTGTATTCGAATACACCGCAGATTCCGCACATTTACAAGCACTCCTCGTATATTTTCCTAAGCTTTTTCTTTCTTACCTTATCTGAGAACTTTCCTGTGGAGACGAGACTGTGAGAGTATTCTCCCATCTGGTTTCTAAGCTTTTTGTCGGAAATTAGTATTGAAAGTTTCTCTATGAGATCACCCACAACCTTTGGAAACTGCCAGTCAGCGCATTTCCCTTCAAGGTCCACGGAAAAGTATTTTTCATTTGGCGTATAATCGTCTTTGAAATACTTGACTGGAGACTCGATTATGAAACCGTTTCTCCCATCCTCAATCATCTCGGAAAAAGCGAACATGTCGGTCGCAACTATTGGAAGCCCTGCCGCCAATGCCTCTAAAACCACTAATCCGAAACTGTCTCGGTAGGACGGGATTACGAACACATCCGAAGTCTGAAAATATTTTTCATACAACTCCTCCTTCAGAATATTCGGGGGTAGGAAAGACACGTTATCGTATTTCCCAAACTCGTCAACCGCCCACTGGGGAGGAATCGTGATCATGACCAACTCGAGGTTGTCGAATCTCTCGTTTAACACCTTGAAAGCCTTTAAAACCTCCTTGCCGCCTTTAACGTTGAATCTGGAGCTTATGAAAAGTATTCGGATTCTGTCTGTCGTATTTTCGGCTTTAGGTTGTGTTTTGACGTAGGGGTATGCAACTTCGATTTTTTCCAGAAATTTTTGTTTTGGGAAGGTGTTTTCAATGCTTTTTTTCGACGCCTCGCTTAGGGGGAGTATTTTTTTGCAGTAGTTTGAATTAAGGTATTTTCTTATGATATGAGAGGCTATTGTGCTTTTTAAGACTATGACGTTGTAGAGCGTTAAGACCGCTACGTTATCTATTTCCGTGACCCAAGGTTTTTTATTGAATAGCAGCTGGCCGGGAGCGTGTATTAGGTCGCATTCACCGCACTTTACGTTTCGGATGTTTGGAATGTTTAGGGTGAACATGAGTTTTTTTCCGATTGATAGGGCATTATGTTTTTGGTTTAAGATTACGTCCTGGTTTTCGACAAGGTCTTTGAAGGCTTCTAGATCGTTTGTGTAGGTTACGCCTTCTGGAGGATTTTGTATTGTCTCGAAGTGTCTCGCCCTTGAGCTTCGGCCTAGGTTGAAATAAACTTGGATGTTTTTCATAATACCTTTAAAATCTTGTTTCTGTTAATTAAAGTTAAATAGAATAAATTAGCCATTTAACATTACGTGTGATATATGATGGATTTGGTAAGACTTATTTCATACATCCCAAAATCGATTAAAAATCCTCGAAGACCCGTAACCTTAATTCTTATGAAGGTTGTGGAGTTAATAGCGAGAGATAAGAATGCTGTCAGGTTGTTAAGCTGGAGCTACGGCAGGCTCCCGAGAATTCCTTTAAAGAATGTTTTCCCGGGGATTGAGACCGAGAATGTGGTTCTTTCTAAGGCTTTTGACCGAGTTAGGGACACTTCAATCGACCTTGAGGAGATGCTTGTCCTCGCAGCCATTGTAGCCCACGTTAAACCTAAAAACATTCTAGAGATTGGGACTTATGACGGGAATACGACACTTAACATGGCGTTGAATGCTCCTGAGGAAGCCAGGATTACTACAGTTGATCTTCCCCCAGACTGGGATGGAAAACTTGAATTGCGTGTCCCTGATGAAGCTGTGAATGTGACTGATCGTATGCGGGTTGGAGGCCAGTATAAGGGTACTGAGGTTGAGAGGAGGATAGTCCAAATCTTTTGTGACTCAGCCAAGATTGATTGGGATAAGATGCCTACTCCATTTGATTTTGCCTTCATTGACGGATGCCATTACTACGATTACGTAGTAGGGGATACTGAGAATGTTTTGAAATACCTTGAAGAGGGAGGCATAATCGTGTGGCACGATTACGGTGCGATAAAGGACGTAAGCCGTGTAGTTGATCGTGTTTCAGAAAACATGAAAGTGCATGTGATTGGGGGAACCCGTCTTGCAGTTGGATTCAAATAGAACATGATTATTGAATCTTGCATCCAGACTCAACTTGAAGTGGCATGGAAGCTACTACTTTGAAGTAGGCTTGATCTAGGAAGTATCCATTACATAGTCGATTGAGTTAACAAAACCCTTAAACATCTTGTCATAAGTGAAACTCTCTTCGACAATCTTTCGGGACCTCTTCCCCATGGATTGTCTTAACAAGTCATCCGAAATTATTTTTTCGATTGCATCGCGCAGGGCGGAAACGTTTTGATTCTCCACCATGAAACCGTTCTTGCCGTCTTCTATCAAATCAAACGCCCCTGCGACTGCATCGGTTGCAATCACGGGTTTTCCCATAGACATCACTTCATTCAAAACAAGACCCCATGCTTCGGAGGGGACGCTATCGTGCATAAAGCGGGCAGGCAAGACGAATAAGTCACTCAATGCGATATAGCTTGCAACATCGCTTACAAACCCTACAAACTTTATGTTCGAAAGACCCAGATCTTTGGAAAGCTTTCTACAATACTCTTCAAATGGACCTTCTCCACCCACTACGAGGAACATGTCATCACGCCTACTTTCGATTTCTGAGAAAGCTTTGAGCAGAACGTCAAGCCCCTTATACTGGACTATCCGACCAAGATATAGTATTACCTTCTTATCAGCCAACTTGAATTTAGACCGCAAGTCCCAAATTTTAGCATTCTTGTAATCTACTGCACAATTGGGTGAAATGAAAATCTTTTCAGGTTTTCCCCCGAATTCGAGGTAAAGGTCTCGGGCCTTCGACCCAGCCGCGATCAAAGCATCAGATTTCCGAGTCATAAACCTCAATAGAGGCTTAATCAATTTGAAGCGGAAAAGCGGCGGATAATCCCAAAGCTCGTTCCATAAAATAAATTTTTTACCACGAAGTTTTGTCGCAAAAAAAGCGAGGATTGATTCTATTGTAGTCGTGTCTGAGGATATGACGACATCAAAGTTCCCCCTCCATAAATCCCAAAAAATCCCTGGAGGAAACTTTCTGTTAGTACCGGGTATTTTCAGGAAAAACTGATAGGACTTTGCCTTCCACTCATCCTTTTGAGGGTAAGAATCGATCTTTGACTTATCCCAAGTCAAGATCAAGGAAAAATCATATTTTTCAGAAAGCCTTTCGACAACCTCAACACGATAATCTCGAATTTCAGAGTGGATGAACGCAACCTTAAGTTTCTCTTTCATCTACACCCCCCCTAAGCCAATCAAGCCAACCCCCACGACAATACTCAAAACGCCAAGCCACTTGAGCCGGTTCATCGTTTCACCCAAAAACTTAATGGATAAGAAACTCACCCACACATACGAAAATGAGACGATCGGATACAAAACAGAAAGCTCACCACCCTTTAAAGAAAATATGAAAAGCGAAGCACCCCCCAAATAAAAAACGAAGCCTAATGCCAACCGCCAATTAGAAGCGAGGGACTTAAGATTGAGCGATAAATCATCCGCACCCTTTTTAAAAAAAAGCGATCCAAACGCACCGACCACGGTAGACACCAAAATCAATCCGACAGCCCACAACTGAGTCTCCACTTCAATCACCACTCCTGCTCCCCAAACCAATAAGGGAAACACCCCCAATGACAAACACAATACCAATCCATTTTACAAGATTCATCGAGTCCGACGGGAAAAAATAAGGCGACAAAATACTAACCCAAATAAAATTCAAACCATAAATCGGATACAAAACAGAAAGCTCGCCGTATTTCAATGAAACAATCAACATGATCGCCCCAATCCCATACAGCATGCACCCAATAATTAGGGGATGGTTAGTCAGGATTTGTAAAACATTTAATACCAGTTGATTTGAGCCCTTCTTTAAAAAAATTTGGCCTGATGAAGTGAAAATGGTACTGAGTAGTATTAACGCTATGGCGCGTGGTTTAGTCTTCATGTTGGATTTCATACATATTTTATCAGATGGGGTAATATATATCGGTGTTTTATTTGGATGCTTCAGTCGGAATCTGCGCTTACGATGAGCAAGATAATATAGGCCAACTTTTAGACGCCCTGTTAAAGCAGAAGCTTAGTGGTCATAAAATCAAGGAGATTATTGTCGTATCTTCTGGAAGTACTGACAATACTGATGAGGTAGTCCGTGGTTTTGAGAAAAAGGACGGTAGGGTTAAATTATTAACACAGAAAGTCCGGAAGGGGAAGTCTTCTGCGATAAACTTTTTCTTAAGACACGCCACAGGAGATATTATAATCCTTGAAAGCGCTGATACTCTCCCGCTTGAAGATACTATCCAGAAACTTATGAATCCTTTTGACGATCCGAAAGTCGGCATGTGCGGTGGGAGGCCAGTCCCTTTAAACGATGAGGACACTGCAATGGGATACATAATACATGTTGTATGGCGCTTGCATCATGAATTATCCCTTATTAAGCCCAAGGAGGGGGAGATCGTGGCTTTCAGAAACATTATCGAGTCGATAGCATCTGATACTGCTGTTGATGAGGCATGGATTGAGTCTCTTATAGTTGGACACAACCTATCGCTTGTGTATGTCCCTGAGGCAGTAGTTTACAATAGAGGCCCTCAGACGGTCTCTGATTTTATTCGCCAGCGAAAAAGAATTTACTTAGGCCATCTTCACTTAAAGAGGAAGAGAAGTTACGCACCCATCACAATGGATTGGATTGAAATACTTAAGGGCCTTAGGAAAATCGTTACATTGAATCCTAAGAGACTGTCATGGCTCGCCCTCGGCATAACATTAGAATTGTACGCCAGGATTAGGGCAGTATTTGAATTCTATATCCTAGGGAAAAATCCATTTCAATGGGATATGTGCCGCACCACAAAAAGACTTGTGAAATGATAGAGACGTTAACCCGTGTTCCAGGATACATTCTTATGAGAAAAAATGGGAAACCCAAACTTCTCCCATTAAACCTTACAGTCAGCGTTACGTACAAATGCAATTCAAAGTGTAAGACCTGCAATATCTGGGATAAAAAGAGTGTGAAAGAGCTATCAAGTGATGAGTTTAGAATGGTTTTCAATTCTATTGGTTCGACTCCGTACTGGGTTACTTTAAGTGGTGGTGAGCCTTTCTTAAGGGGGGATTTGACTGAGATTGTGGGTGCAGTATGTGAGGAGTTGGATCCTTCTATCGTGAACATTCCCACGAATGGTCTGGTTAAAAATACCCCGCAGATCGTGGAAAAGATCATCAAAGAAAATCCTAAAACCCGTTTTATCATAAATCTTTCCCTTGATGGAGTTGGAGTGAAACACGATGAGATTCGGGGGGTTCCCGGAGCGTTTGAAAAGGCAGTTAATACCTTTCACGGGCTTTCTTCTTTGACTCGGGGGAACTTGGATTTGGGCATTCACACGGTAGTTTCAAAATACAATGCTTCTGAAATTGGGGAGTTAATCGCTTTTTCCGAGCAACTAAAGCCAAGTTCGTATATTACGGAGATAGCTGAGAGGCGAGTGGAACTGTGCAATAGGGAATCGGATATAACACCTTCCATTCAAGAATATGAAAAAGCGGCGAATCTTTTGAAAGCTAAGTTAAAAAATTCAAAAGCCCAGGGGATACCGAAAGTGATTAAAACGCTTCGAAATGAATACTATGACCTCACATTAAAAACACTAGAACAACAAACACAAGTAATACCATGTTTTGCCGGAGTGTGCTCGGCCCAGATTACTCCTGACGGGTATGTCTGGCCTTGTTGTGTTCGAGCCGATGAATTAGGAAACTTAAGGGATGTGGACTTTGACTTTAAGAAAATCTGGTTTAGCGGGAAAGCCCGTGAAGTTCGCCGTTCAATAAAGAATAAGGAATGTTATTGCCCCCTAGCTAATGCAGCATACACAAACATGCTTTGCAGTCCTAAAACATTAATCAAAATATTTTTCAAGGTGATTTCATGAGCGACGACGAGAAATTATTTATGGGATTCATTGAAGGACTTGTGGATTACGCTCCAAGAGACTATGACGAGGGTTTCGGCACGGTTTATGAGCGTTATGTAATGGAAAAATATCTTAGAGACCTTAAAAGGAGACTTAACATCGAGAGTGTTTTTGAGGGTCCTTCAGACGGGATTACCGGGATTAGGGGCATTAATTCCTACCCATTCGCTGATGAGGGTTGTGAGGTCACGTATTACACTCCTTCAAAGCGTGAGGAAGAATACACGAAAACCGCTTGGAATCTAATATCCCCTGATAGTAGGGTGACCATTAAAACGGGAAAGCCTTTATCTTTCCCATTCGAAGATGACTCATTCGACCTAAGCTGGAATTTCTGCATTCTAGAGCATCTGAAAAATCCGGTCGCACTTGCCTCGGAGATGGTTCGAGTATCCAAAAGGTACGTGCTCTTCATGACGCAAAACGTCTTTAATATCGGAACGTTCCCCCACGTAATCTACCATCTACTATACCGGAAACCCTGGGACCATGGGATGCTTCGGTGGATGAGTTTTGGAGGCATTAAAAAGATTGTTAGCAAGTTGGAGTTGAATATTATTGAGGAGGGTGTGATCGACGTGCCTCCATGGCCGGATACGTGGGATATGCCAGTGCGGGGCTTTTTCAAAAAGGGGATGGAGTCGATTGGCGAGTCTTGGAATTGGAGCACACTAACCAGTCTTGCCAAGGATTCAAAACCAAACCCGCTTATCCGAAGAGTAGAGTTGTTTGAAAAACTTCCTCTTCCAACAGCGCTTAAACTACCGTTTGCCCACCACTTGTATGTGTTGTGTGAGAAATGAGTTTTGTGTACGTGAAACAAACCGAGAAACCTGAAGGTATTATAGACTTACTAGATCAAATAGATGTTGAATTAGGGGGTAAACCCGTTTTCATCAAACCCAATGTCGTAGTCCCTGCAAGCAAGGAGTCAGGGATTGTGACCGACCCCCATGTCGTGAAGGCCATAATCGATTTTTTCCGTGAAAAAGGTGCGACCGAATTTATTGTCGGAGAGTCCCCGGGGATAGGACAGGACGTCCAAAAGTGCTTTGAGTGTGCAGGCTACAAGTTCCTTGAAAAAGAGGAGGGAGTAAGACTAGTATCGCTTAATGATGGGGAGAGGATTGAAGTGCAATGGAAGTACGGGACAATCAGGATACCTGAAATCGCGTTGAAATCATTCTACGTAAACGTTGCGAAACTGAAAACACACATGAACACGACAGTAACGCTCACCATGAAGAATCAAAAAGGCTTGATCATGGATGAGTCAAAAAAACACTTTCACAAACTGGGATTAGACGAACCGATAGCTCAACTTGCAAAAGTGGTGAAACCAGACCTTGCAATCATTGACGGAATAATCGGGATTGACGGAGACGGTCCACTATACTCGGGGAATAAGATTCAGTCAAACCTGCTTGTTGCAGGAAAAGACATTCTAGGAGTTGACGCAACAGGCGCAAGGCTGATGGAGATAAATCCGCTAGAAGTAGAACACATCAGAATCGCAAGGGAATTAGGGTTGGGTGACATAGACCCCGAAATTTTAGGGGATGCTATCAAAAAAGTCTCAATAAAATTTACGCGAGCCAACGAGGAATACTTTCAATTTCAAAAACTCTACAACAAGCGGAACAGATACGCCTGTTCGATGTGCTCTAACTCCTTATACGAAGCGATTATGGCAGTAAAGGGTAATCCCGCATACTGGTTTAAGTACGGACCCAAGCTTGCGTACCTAATCTTTCTAAAGGGAGTGAATTTCGTCTCGGGGGGAAACTCTCAACTACCAAACAAACCAGGGAAAACAATCTGTTTTGGGGAATGCACGAAAAACTTCGCCAAAGAAAACGGATTAGACTGGGTCCCCGGATGCCCCCCAAACCCTAAAGATATTCTAAGAAAGCTTTAGCTTGAAGACGTAAAGACGCAGAAGATGGTGGAGGTAATCGAAGTATTGTCTGAAACCGAGCTTGCTCTCACCCTTCGCCCGATCCTTGAACGTGTATCCTACTTCAGCGTAACGGCTGAACATGCCTTTTACAAGAATTTCCAGCCCAATCTTAAATCCTAAAGGGCTTAAGGATACGCCCTCAATGACCTCCTTTCTCACAAGGAAGAATCCGGACATGGGATCAGTGCAGTCTGTTAAGGGTTTAGCCATTATAGTTGCGAAAAAACTGATTATTTTCCTATGAATCGGCCAATCATCGAAACCACCCCCCTCAACCTTTCGGGAGGCGAAAACTACTTCGAAACCTTCGGAAATCTTCTCGACTAACTTCGGCAACACCTCAGGAGGATGGCTTAAATCAGCGTCCATCACACCAAAAACTTCACCTGTTGCCGTATTAAAACCATCAATAACTGCCGAGGAAAGACCCCTCACACCCACCCTATGGATTACTTGGAGATTGAATTTTCCTGCAAGCTCGTCCGCAAGCTCGCCAGTACCATCTCTTGAATCATCATCAACAACCACAACCTCCAAATCAAAACCCCCGCTAGAACGGAACAACCTTTTAACAAACTCTTCCAAATTTTCACGTTCATTAAATGTGGGAACTATAATTGAGATTAAAACCATTGTATTTTATATTATCAAGCCATTATATTATCTTATTTTATAGTGGATTATACCATGAAACGGGAACAATTAACAATAACACTTAGGGAAGATATATTATCCCGAATAGACGAGAAAATAGACGGAATAACTATTAGAAACCGTTCCCATGCAATAGAAGTGCTTCTAGCAAGATTTTTAAATGTCAGAAGAGTTAAAAAATCACTAATCCTTGCTGGAGGAAAGGGAACGCGCATGCGCCCCTTCACCTATGAGATACCAAAGCCCATGATTCCAGTACAAGGCAAACCCTTGATGCAACACATCATTGAGTTGAATAGAAAGCATGGTATAAACGACATCTTGCTATCAATCGGGTATCTTGGAGACAAGATCAAAGAATATTTTGGTAATGGCTCCAGATTCGGAGTGAACATTGAATACGTCGAAGAGAAAAAATTCTTAGGAACTGCAGGATGCTTAAATCTTGTAAAGGACAAAATTAACGAGCCCTTCCTCATGTTTAACGGCGACGTTCTTGCGGGAATTGATTTAAGCGATTTCATAAGCTTTCACCATGAAAATAAGGGCGTTGCCACCATTGCATTAACTCCCGTTGACGAGCCCTCCAGATTTGGTGTGGCTCGCCTTCAAGGCAGCATGATACTCGACTTCGTGGAAAAACCCAAAAAGGGGGCTGAGCCTTCAAAGCTCATTAATGCCGGCGTCTATCTCATGGAACCTGAAGTCTTCGAGTACGTTCCCAAGGGCTTTTCAATGATTGAAAAGGATGTTTTCCCAAAGCTTGCAAGTGAAGGAAAGCTTACAGGATACTCTTTCACAGGCCAGTGGTTTGACACGGGAACCGTTGAGGCTTATGAACTGGCGATTAAAAACTGGAAGGGGTACGAAAATATAAAATGAGCATTTTCAGGGCTTATGACATTAGGGGTGTGTATGGGGGGGATTTGACGGACGATGTCGCAGAAGATATTGGAAAAGCCTTTGGTTCGACTTTCAAGGGAACTTGTGCTGTTGGCTTTGACGTAAGGCTTAGCTCGCCGAATCTTTCCAGGGCCTTGATTTCAGGATTATCATCGTCTGGTAGGGATGTGATCGACTTAGGATTGGTTCCCACACCAGCCCTTTATTTTGCCATACACCATTTAGGGTTTGAGGCGGGAGTTATGATTACTGGAAGCCATAATCCACCCAAATACAACGGCCTTAAGTTGTGGCGGGGGGAGGGCACAATTTCCGGGAAGGAAATCCAGGATATCTCAAAAATCATTGAGGATGGGGTTTTTGAAACAGGTGCGGGGGAAGTCTCCACAAAAAACATCGTCGGGGATTACGTCAGCTTCATTAAAGGGAAGGTTTCTTTTAATCGAAAGTTGAAGGTTGTCGTTGATTCAGGGAACGGGACTGCGGGCCCGATCGTCCCTGCCCTACTTAGGGACTTGGGGTGTGAAGTAGTCGAATTGTATAGTGAGCCTGACGGAAGCTTTCCAAACCACCCTGCAGATCCGACGGTGGACGAAAACTTGACCGAACTAATCGAAACGGTCAGGGAGGAGGATGCGGACTTGGGAATGGCTTTTGACGGTGATTCTGACAGAGTGGGCTTTATTTCAGAGGAATGTGAGATACTTCGCGGAGACCAGGCTTTGATATTGTATTCCAGGGAAATCCTCGCTAAGACTCCCGGCGCGAAAATCATTTTCGAAGTTAAGTGCAGTCAAGGGTTGGCAGAAGACATTGAGTCCCACGGAGGAATCCCCATCATGTACAAGACGGGGCACAGCTTCATCAAAGACAAAATCAGGAAAGAAAAAGCATTGCTTGCAGGGGAGATGAGCGGCCACTTCTATTTCGCAGACGATTATCCGGGATACGACGACGGTATTTACGCAGCGCTTAGGATGATTCAGATTCTCTCAAAGTCTGAAAACAGTTTGAGCGAGCTTATCGCAACGATGCCAAAGTATGTGAGCACTCCCGAAATCAGGGTTAAGTGCCCTGACAAAGAAAAGTTTAAGGTTGTGGGTGAAGTGTCGAAGGCTCTTGTAGACAAGGGATTGGATGTGCTCACAATAGACGGAGCCCGAATCCAATATCCAGATGGGTGGGGCTTAATCCGCGCTTCAAACACAAGCCCAAACCTCATCCTAAGATTTGAAGCGAAAACCAGTGAGCGGCTTGAGGAAATAAGAAACGTAATTACCGACGAACTAAAAAAACACTTGGAAGTGAAAAACGGGTGAAACCCACAGGAGTAATGATAGTGGTTGAATGTGAGGGTATTACTTAAACTAAGGTCCTTGAAGGATGCTGTCTATGATCTGCATTATTATCATAAGCTCCAAGGCTTCGTCTATGATACCATACGTCCCCGTTACCAGCAACTTCACGAGCTAGCTGGCTACAAGTTTTTTTGTTTCAGCAATATTTTCCCTATAGGAGACATACGGGAGGGTGATACTCGTCATCTCCTTGTTTCTTCCCCCGATAATGTCTTCATCAAGGCTTTCGTGGGGGGTTTAGATGGTGTCGTGAATATAGGGGATTTGAGTTTCAGCGTCAAGGACGTGAAGACTGTCAATCCACAACTCAAAGGTGGTTGTAACCTGATTGCTGCCACCCCCATTGTTATTCGTATCCCAGAATACAATTATGGTCGCTACAGTATACCTCAAGAGCACCGTAAACGCCGTTATGTTTTCTGGCGTCGTGTGTTCCCCTTCGAAGTGTTTGTCCGTCAGTTGGAGGAGAATTTGTTCAAGAAATACAATGAATTCCATAACACTAAAGTTGATGAGTTCCCGTTGTTCGAGCAGTTCCTCCTCAGGAAGGATCCCGTAGCCTGCCACACAGTAATCGACGGCCGCGAGATACAGTTAATCGGGAGCATATGGGAGTTCCCATTCCACTATCTCACCCGAGAACAGGGAAAAATCCTGGAGTTCGGCTTGGACTGCGGCTTCGGCGAACGAAACAGCCTGGGATTCGGGTTCATGAACAAGATAAAAGAGAAGAGGGCAAAAATGCGGGATGAAACAAAAGTTTGTTGAGAATAATCGTCCATCAAAGTGGACGATTTCCAATTAAATCGGCCAACATACTGGAAGGTATTTATATACTTGTTTTCCCCATAGATTATCATGTCTTTTGAAAGCCTCCTAGAGTGGAACACCTGGTGGAGGGACGGAGGAGTCGACGAGGATTTAAGGGGGGTGGAAAGAAGATACACCCAAAACATCATAAGGCAGGCGAGTCTACAACACATCAAGATCCTGGCCGGCGTCAGAAGATCCGGGAAATCAACCATACTCTACCAGATAATCCACAAACTAATAGAAGACGGTGTGAACCCCAAAAACATACTTTACGTGAACTTCGAAGACGAGAACCTACTTTCACTGGACTTCGACAAAATCATCGAAGCCTACCTAGAGAACCTCGACGTGAAAGGCGACATATACCTGTTTCTAGACGAAATACAGGAGCGGAAAAAATGGGAGTATTGGGTGAAAAAACAGTATGATCTGAGGAAATTCAGGCAAATATTCATCTCAGGGTCCTCATCCTCACTACTGCTCTCAGAGTATGCAAGGCTTTTAACTGGAAGGGCCCTGACGTTCCAAATATACCCTCTGAGTTTCTCCGAATTCCTGAACTTCAGGGGATTTAAAGTAGACGTTAAACTGCTATCGAGCAGGGAGAAAGCAAAAACCAGAAGGTTATTCAGTGAATACCTCAAATACGGCGGTTTCCCGGAGGTCGTGTTTGAGAAAAAAAGAGGGTATCAGATACTTGTGGAATACTACCACAGTATACTGGAAAAAGACGTGATAACTAGATATAACCTAGAAGGCTCCAAGTTGAGGGGCCTGGCAAAATATTTAATGACAAACATCTCCAGCCTCCACAGCTATAAAAAATTAGGGTCAGTCGCCAACCTCTCAACAACCACCGTTTCCGAGCACCTGAACCACATAGAGAACGCATTCCTCCTCTTCCAAGTGCCCATATTCTCCCACAAAATCAAGGACCAGCTCCAGTACCCCCGAAAGATTTACTCCATAGACACTGGATTAAGGAATGCCGTGAGCTTCAGATTCTCAGAGGATAAGGGTAAACTAACGGAAAACCTGGTTTTCATAGAATTAAAGAGAAGAGGGAGAGAAGTCTTTTACTGGGCTAACGGGAAGAGTGAAGTCGATTTCCTAATGAAAGACGATTTAAAGGTTAGAGAATTAATCCAAGTCTGCTGTGACCTGAACGAGGAAGCGAAAGAACGGGAAGTGAAGGGGGTTTTAGCCGCTATGAAGGAATTCAAACTAAAAAAAGGATTAATCCTCACATGGGAGTATGAGCAAGTGGAAGAAGTTGATGGGAAGACAATAACCTACCTCCCCATGTGGAAGTGGCTGCTGGAGGAGGAAGAAAAACACGGGAAGACAAAAGAAAATGCTTGAATCACTCAAACAAATCGGGGATTACGTAATAGAATCCGGTAGAGTAAAGGGTTTAGAGAAATATACTGCACTAGGCAGCCTCTCCAAAGTAAAGAAGATTATTGTGTTAGAATTCAAGACAGTCAATGGGAAGATAGAGTATACATCCACCCATACAGATGAATACGGTAGAGAGAAGGGTAAGACGTTACTGTATAGTCCTGGGCCTCCAAGCACCTTTGACTTAACCCCAACATCAAAAAACACAGGGATTGCGACTGATAAAAAAACACGTGAAGAGTTTTCAAAAACCCTTAAACGCATTGTAAACTGGTTCAAGGAGCATAGTGACCAAAACGAGGTATTCAAGGAAATTGGTGAAGCAATAGCTACTAAACAGGTTGAAGATGATGTTTTATCAAACATACGGTCACTTGAAAATGACGAGCCTGCTGTATTGACTGTAACAGTCAACAACAATTTTCCCGCAGACATCGACGATATTGATGATATTCTCAAAGACTCCTTTTTGAAAAAACTTTCCGAAAAACATAATACTACCTCTAAAGGTGTTGGTGTATGTGTGCTATGTGGTCTAGAAAAAGAGATTGTCGGCTTTGGATTCCCATATTCTTTCTACACGTTAGATAAGCCCGGGTTCGCCCAAGGGCTTAAACAGGAAAACTCCTTCAAACAGTTTCCTTTATGTGAAGACTGTTCTGTGAGCCTTTTTCTCGGGAAAGATTTCGTGGAGGAATATTTGAGATACGGTTTTTATGGCAACAGATTGTATGTTTTCCCAAAGTTTATGACCAACAAAATCCGTGACAAAGTCATGGATGAAATAATCGAGTTGAGGGGTACCGACAAGGGCGAATACAAAGGTGGATTACTGACCGAAGAAGAGAATTTCTCCGAGATGATTAAGGATAAAGAAGATTACCTTACACTATTGTTTGTAATATGTCAGCAGAAAGGTGGTGGAAAATACCTCGATGTGTTGAAATATATTGAATCCGTACCGCCCTCTTGGATTAAAGAACTGTATGATTCTCTCAACTCAATATATGAACTAGATTTGTTTTCTGAGGATTCAATAAAAAAATCAGGGGCTTTTGCAAAACCAGTCGGGCCATTGAGAAATAACTTAAAGTACCATAGTTTGACGGTTATAATCCGTGACTTCTTTGGAGGCTATGATGTCTTGGGGAGTTTACTATCTGGTAAGACAATTCCTGAAGAAGAATTGATTCCAGCATTTAATAAGAAATTACGGATAGCCTTTAAGAGAAATTGGGGTAAAAAAATAATTGAATTGTCTTTAAAATCGATATTATTACTTGAATTAATGAATAAGTTGGAGGGTAAAATGACAAAAGAAAAGAATAATATGGGTATATTGGGTGATTTAGAGGGAAGCTTGGATTCCCCAGGGAAAAAAGCAGCATTCTATGAAGGAGTCCTCACAGGACGTCTGATGAGTATACAGTATTATGTCTGTAATGGAAACACACCATTTATGAAGAAGCTCTTTGGTCTAAACTTGAATGTAGAAAGATTAAAGTCGATATACCCCGACATCATCAATAAATTGAAGCAATATAAGAGACCACTTACTGAATTACAGATTGAAACGTCGAAACATATGCTGGCGGCTGAAAAATCAGGGTGGGATTTATCTCCAGAACAAGCAAGCTATTATTTCACGTTAGGCTACACGCTAAACAAATTGTTTAAAAAAGAAAAGGAGGATAAAGAAGATGAGTAATCTGGAAAACCGTAGTGAATTATTGTTTCTATACGACGTAAAGGACACGAACCCCAACGGCGACCCAATGGACGAGAACAAACCGAGGATAGATGAGAAAACAGGGATCAATATAGTCACTGATGTCCGGTTAAAGCGGACGATAAGGGACTACCTACACGACTACAAAGATGAAGAGATATTCGTCGTGGAGGAATTGGATAAAGAAGGTAATCAAAAATCCAAAGAAAAACGACTTAATGAGTTAAAAATTGATAGCCCTGAAAAAGCCATGACTTTATTCGACAGATATGTGGACTTGAGGTTATTTGGAGCCACAATAGCAGTAAAAAAAGGTTCCGTCACAAAGACTGGGCCAGTGCAATTCAGATTTGGAAGAAGCCTACATAAAGTTGATACCACATTGATACAGGGCACTACTGTAATGCCTTCCGGTGAAGGGAAAAAACAAGGGACGTTCACTGAAGTCTACGTCCTTCCTTACTCGCTAATCGCTTTCTATGGCGTCGTCAACGAGAATGCTGCCGAGTCCACTAAGCTTCAGGCAGAAGATATTAACTTGTTGAGTGAGGGTATGTGGAATGGTACTAAAAACCTTTTAACCCGAAGCAAGGTCGGCCAGATGCCACGGCTTCTTTTACAGGTGGAATACGAAGGAGGTAACTACCACATTGGAGACTTGGATAAAAAAATCAAGTTTAATCCTAAAGTCAAGGATGAACTATCTGTCAGGGACATCAGTGATGTGGAACTGGACTTCACTGAACTCAAGGAGGCTTTGAAGTCTAATAAAGACAGGATAAAGAAAATCCGGGTGCGGAAAGACGACTCAATTAATCTTGATTTATCCGACATTAATATCCCAATAGAGAAGTTTGATTTCTAATGAATTGAGTTGAAATGAGGGATAAAAGCCTGGTGTTCAAGTTGTGGGGGGATTATGCGCACTACCGTAAAATCTACACTACAACCTCCCCCCTTACATATGCAATTCCCACTAGGACGAGTCTTGCAGGACTGGTTGCAGGGATAATAGGTTTAGAGAAAGATAGCTACCACAAACATTTTAGTTCTGGTGTCTCTGGGTTCGGCATACAATTACTCAAGTCTGTGGATAAAACTACTATCAACCTGAATCTTACAGATACGAAATACGGTGACGCTATTCCACAGGGCAGGCGGACTCAGATACCCTTCGAATTCGTAAAAAACCCCGAATACAAGATTTATGTAAACCTCGAAGATGACGAATTACATAACAAGCTGAAGGGGATGCTTGAATCTGGTGAAAGCTACTATACGCCTTGTCTTGGATTATCAGAGTGTCTTGCTAACATAGAATATCGAGGAGAACAAAAAACCACCATCCGAAAAGTTGACGGGGAGATTCTGGTAAATACGGTGATAGATACCTCAAGAAATAATTTGGTACTGAATGAAGGATGCAGGTATGGACGGGAAAAAATCCCCCTTTACATGGATGAGAAGAGAAATGTTTTGGGCTTTGGTGATATAGTGTATAAGGCAGACGGCAAAGGATTAACAATCAATTCCGGAGAATATGCTGTAATCGGCGGGGATAACATTGTCTTCATTTAAACTCGAAAGTCACCCCGGACGTCTTCTCTACAATCATCTGCGGCAAGTGGGAGAAAGGAGCAAGGACATACTCTCAGGCAAGAGATTCAAGAATAAACAAGAGGTTTTGGAGGCAGCTTATGTTATAGGTGTAAGCCATGATTTCGCGAAATCCACAACTTTTTTTCAAAAATATCTCCGTGACCATCAAAAGACTGAGAAAACTTATCACGGTTTGAGCTCTGCGGTTTTTTCCTATCTTGCCTTGAAACAACTACAACGGGAGGGAAAATTTTGTAAGCTAGGGACGATAGCATTTCTTGTTGTGGCACACCACCACGGAAACCTGAAAAACCTACGAGGTGAAAATGGTGAACTTTTGGCCCTAAAAGATAGACATAAGCAAAACCTCGTGAAAAAGCAAATAGAGGACATACTTCATAATCAGTTTGATGAAGTCAAAATAATGTATGAGAAATTAATCCCGGGACTTGACGTATCTACCATCCTGTCTGAAATGAGTGATCAAGGAGTATTCCGTCAGATAATGGAGGATCTCAAGAGGGTTGCCGGGGAGAAGGACATCGATAACTATATCCTATCGCTGCTTCTGTTCTCTGTTTTAATAGATTCGGATAAACTTCATGCCAGTCAGACTAAAATCCCTGAGAGGGTGGAAGTGCCACCAGACTTAATTGAGAAGTACAAGGCGGATAAATTCACTGAATCATCACCAATTAACCAACTCCGTGAAAACGCATATAACGAAGTTGTTGCCTCAGTAGAGAAGCAAAAAAACCTGAATCAGATATTCACCATCACCCTACCAACTGGAATGGGTAAGACATTAACAGGTCTAGAGGCAGCCCTTAAGTTAAGGAAGAGAATATCATCTGAGAACGGTTATACGCCACGTGTAATCTATTGCCTCCCATTTTTGAGTATAATAGATCAAAATAGCGACGTTGTTGAAGATGTGTTACTACATAGCTTTTCTGACGTACCATCAAATCTCTTTTTGAAGCATCACCACCTGGCTGATATGACGTATCGTGAATCCAACAGCGAAGAATTTGACCCTGATAACGCTGCTTTACTGATTACTTCTTGGTATAGTGAGATAGTTTTAACTACATTCTACCAGTTCTTTCACAGCCTTGTGACCAATAAAAACAGGGCTAGTAAGAAATTCCATAATATTGTGAACAGTGTCATCCTGTTAGATGAAATCCAGTCTCTCCCCCATATGTATTGGCTTCTGGTGGAAAAAATGCTTTCCTCATTGACCTGCGATTATGGTTGTGCTGTGATTTTGATGACAGCCACTCAGCCCCTCATCGCACATAAGAACTCTATCGAACTCGTCTCGAATGTCGGCAAATACTTCAATCAACTGGATAGGGTAGATTACGATTTCGGGTTGGAGGAGAAATCTATCCAAGACTTTGGTGAGGAATTACTTAGATCAGAACTCCATTCAAGCAAGAGTTTGTTGATAGTTTTGAACACAATAAACGCTTGCCAGCAAGTGTATGAATACGTGGTTCAAGAGTTAGAGGGTGAAGTAGATAGTGATGGAGTTAGATGTGCAGGTGATACAGAGATTTATTTATTGAATACACGGCTGCTTTCCAGAGATCGCCTAAAAAAAATAAAGCGCATAAAATCTTCCAGTAAACGGTTGATTATTGTCTCCACACAACTTATTGAGGCGGGAGTTGATATATCTGTAGATAGGGTTTTCAGGGATATGGCGCCCCTTGACTCCATAATCCAATGTGGGGGCAGATGCAATAGAAACAACAGTGATGATAGGGGCAAAATCCATGTAATCCGGTTGATGGATGAAAAGAAGGAATTTGCGAAATACATTTATGGCACAATACTTCTTCAGTCAACCCATGATGTGTTGAATGCATACACTAAGGGGGTTAGGGAGTCTGAATTTACCCGTCAGGCGAGCAAAGAATATTTCAAGAAAATAGTTGAGAGAGGATCCAGTGACGAATCTGAAGGCATACTAGAAAACCTGAGTAAGTTAAACTTTAAAGAGTCAAGTGAATTTAAGCTGATAAAAGAAGTAGAGAAGGCCACAATTTACTTGGAAGTGGATGATTCTGCAAAGACACAAATGGAGTCGATGAAAAAGCTTCTGGAATGGGGGGATACATCAAGAGATGAATTAAGGAGCCTTCGGAAATCATTGAACGAGTATACGATAAACATATACTATAACAAAAAATCCCGTGAAGCATTAGACCACTTGCACCCATTACCTAATCTTTCAGACGTTTACTGTATACCCTTCAATCAATGCAAAGAATGGTACAACAAGGAAACAGGATTCCAGATACTGGAGAATGCAGGCATCGATTTGCGAATCCTTTAAGGGTTACTGGTGTTATGGTCCAGTATTTTGTTGCTTGTGAGCGTGAGTTGTGGTTTTTTTATCATAACATTAATTTGAACGAGTTTGACGAGAATGTTCGTATTGGCCGTTTGATTCATGAGAAGTCTCATTCTCGGGAGAAGAAGAATGTGGTATTTGATGATACAATATCCATCGACTTTATTGAAGGTGGAAGTAAACCCGTGGTTTTTGAGATAAAGAAATCAAGCAAACTTGAAGAGCCAGTCAGGCATCAAGTCTATTATTATCTCTGGTATCTGAAACACAAGAAGGGTATAGAAACCCATGGTGTGATTTCTTATCCGAAGGAGAGAAAACAAGAGAGGATTGAGTTGACGGAAGAGATTGAATGTAGGCTGGAGAAAATGTTCAGGGGGATAAGTGCTGTCATTAAATGCGATAAACCCCCCAAGGCTATTAAAAAACCATATTGTCGCAGATGCAGTTATTTTGAGTTTTGTTGGGTATGAGGGAAAACTATTATATCACGCAGGATGGGATATTGAAGCGGAAGCAGAACACCGTCTACTTCGTGAACAAGGAGGGGAGGAGGATTCTGCCGGTGGACAAGATTTACGCTATTTTTGCTTTGGGGAGTATGACATTCTCCTCTGGCGTTGTCTCGTATCTCGCCAAAAAGGGCGTGCCAATACACTTCTTCAACTACTACGGGTTTTATGAGGCGAGTTTGTATCCCCGGGAGACGCTGGTTTCAGGGGATGTGCTGGTGCGGCAGGCTGGACACTATCTGGACTTGGATAAGCGTTTGGTTCTCGCCAAGGAGTTTGTGAGAGGATGCGGAGAAAACTGCCTTAAAAACCTGAGCTACTATAGTAGAACTCAAGAGGATTTGACAGTTGAAATTAATAGAATAAAGGGGGGGTTGGGTAAACTAGACTCTAAAGTATTGATTGAGGAGGTTTTGAGTGTTGAAGGTGGAGTGTGGAATACATACTACCATTGTTTTGACAGGATACTGCCTGAAAGGTTCCGGTTCGAGAAGCGGAGTAGGAGGCCGCCTGAGAACAGGGTTAATGCCCTGATTTCCTTTGGGAACTCGCTTCTGTATTCAACGGTTTTGACTGAAATCTACAACACCCAACTTAATCCGACAATATCCTTCCTCCATGAGCCGTCTGACCGAAGGTTCAGCTTGAGTCTTGACTTGGCGGAAGTCTTCAAACCCTTGCTCGTTGATAGGACTATCTTTAAGTTGCTTAACAAGGGCATGTTATCTGAAAGTGATTTCCGTAGTGATTTAAATTATTGCCTCCTTGACGACAAAGGTAAACGGATTTTCCTGCGGGAGTGGGATGACAGACTTAACACTACAATAAAGCACAGGAAGTTGGGGAGGAAGGTGTCATACAGGCGTTTGATTAGACTTGAGTGTTATAAATTAATCAAGCACTTGCTTGGAGAACAAAAATACAATGCTTTTCGAATATGGTGGTGAATGTGTACACTATCGTTGTTTATGATGTTTCGGTTAAGAGGGTGACTAAGGTATGCAAGTATTTGAGGACTCGCCTGAATTGGGTTCAGAATAGTGTGTTTGAGGGAGAGTTGACTAAAGCAGAGTTGATTGAGGTTGAGTTGAGGCTTAAGGATTTGATTGATGAACGCGAGGACTCAGTAGCCTTCTATTTGATTCGCTCGGAGAAGGCTTTGACTAAAAAGTATCTGGGGGTTGAGAAAGCGGATTTAGACCGCATCATCTAGTGTAAGTCGTGGTTCTTTTTAAATAAAATACTTTTTTAGGCATCCACGACAATATCTTAATATAAAATAAGACTTGATATCCTGTGGTGTAGCGTTTATACCACAAAATGTCAGGGGTTAGAATCAGACTAAAGTAGGATTGAAACTAATAACGTGA
>Ga0268282_1000096_pt1 | contig 54093 bp, 56 predicted proteins | sample saktaG_12_FD_190133 | JGI IMG/M metagenome (GOLD analysis project Ga0268282, IMG submission 190133) | Saline water microbial communities from Sakinaw Lake, British Columbia, Canada - sak_2011_5_24_120m | ecosystem: Environmental > Aquatic > Non-marine Saline and Alkaline > Saline ...
ATGGTAAAGGTGCTTGTATCGGCATATTTGGCTTAAAACAGGAATCACATTTTGCGAGGATAAATCATTTTTCCTTGCCACGGGATAGTTTTTTCTCTTGACTAAATGCCTTTTAATGGGTGCTATCTGTCTTGCAGAGTCGGCCAGAGACATTTTTCCCTCCACTCACAGACTCCACATAAGTTCTCAATATCTAAAGAGTTGCTTAACTTTGTATTTACAAAAGTAAAAATGCCTTTGGCTCTGATTTTTGTTCCCCTTTTCAGACCCAACTTTCTCAAGACATACAGGTCCATTTCTCTAATACTTTGAGCGGAACCCAGGTTTTTACAGATTCCCTTTACATTGTTAGGACAACAAGCACAGATAACGTCACATTTCGTGACTATCTCTATCTCCAGATCGGGATTTAAATCTATGTACCTAACTATCTCACTCATGTTTTGTGCAAAGGCCTCGTCATATCCATGTCCCTGGAAGCCCTGTAAACATAAAAGGTGATGTGCTCTAATTTCAATAATATTTGAAGTAGTATTTATGTTTTGCGCTTCTTTCTCAAAGTTCATATATTTGCTATGTCCTTGATAAATACCGTCAACTCAAAGAGTTTAAACAACTCAATCATATCTTAATCAAAATTTTCAAATCAAAAACTGCATACAGCTTTGTTATATTGAGTGCTTATGCCACACATTTGCGTGGTATAAGCACTCAATTTTTTTATATTACACGAATGAATGCCTTCGCAGGCGTGTTTGACGGCCTCGTCGGGGCCTTCCATGTCAGTCTTCACGGCACTTGTGGGCGATCTGCAATCAGTGAAGCTGCAAATAGCTTGAGTGTACCATGATTACAGTGTGTACGGGCACAACGATGGGTTCGATTCCCATGCACTTCCGCCAATTTTTTATTCAAGAATTGAGCCCGTCCCCAATTTCACAGGGATGCAACCATTTGCTCTTCCCCTTGCTCTTCCCCTATTTAGCAATGCTCTGGGAACCAATTAAAAAGTATCTTAGCGAGAAGGTAACAAATATTGACGGCGCAAGCGTCCCCTGCACCAGGGTTGCCCTTGTTCAACAAGACAACAATGGTTGCGTTTCTTGAAGGCAGGTGAAACATTGCACTGTTATAACCAAGGATGGTGCCGCTGTGGCCCACAAGCCTACCCATGCAGGTAATGCCTAATCCATACGCCCCGTTCATACCTTCTAATGGCAGCTGCGGCCAGTCAACCCAGGTCAATCGCTGTTGCTGGGTGGCTTCGCTCAGGAGTGAGCCTTCAGCCAAAGCCTTGGCCCAGACCTTCAGGTCGTAGAGGTTGGAGATCATCGCTCCACCCGCCCACGGTGCCGACGGATCGGTTTCTGTAAAGTCTTCTAGTGCTCCCCCTTCCTGCTTCTGCACGTATCCACGGCTGTAGTTCCCGGTCATCTCCGGTCCATATGGAAAGCTGGTGTTTTTCAATTCGAGTTTGTCGAGAATCCGGTTTTGAATCTCATCGCCGATCTTGTTGCCGGTAACTTGCTCAATAATCATTCCGAGCAGTTCATATGCTGTATCAGAGTAGTGGATTTTCGGATTTCCGTTTTCATATGTATCTCCAGGTTCAAAATAGCATGGAACTTTATTGCCTTTAATATCAAGCTCGAGCGTATACTTCATTACTTCTTCGAGTGTCCACTTCTTGAGAGGATCTGTGATAAGTATGTCGTGAACCTCCTTATTTTCGGTAAAGCTGTAGATACCAGCTGTGTGGTTACAGAGATGGCGGATGGTAATCTTTTCCGAATATGATATTTCAGATCCTCGCGGTATTTCAGGTACCCATTTGTCCAGTGTGTCTTCCAAGTTCAGTGCCCCCTCATCGACCAACTGCAATATGACAGTGGCGGTAAATGTCTTGGTGATACTGGCGATTCGAATCTTATCTTCCGGCTTTATTTTGCGTCCGGTTGTCAAATCGGCGGTACCTTGCGTATGGGTCCAGGTCTTCTCTCCCGGCACCCAGACACCGACGATTGCTCCCGGGATGTTATTTTTCATCATATACTGCGACACAACCTGCTCCATGGCGAGCTGTACATCAGGTTTGGAAGTCGAATTTGAATTTTTACATGCTGCCCACATGCAGCAAACCAACACCAATGCGATGATTATACCGCTCCTGCTAAACTGCCTGCTGCTCCCTGTCATTATGGTGCCTCCTTTCTGATTGCAGAAATGTTAATTTTGTCACTCTCAAACCTTTCACTCATCTTTATTTGTTCCCTCGCCCTCCTCAGGAGTCACACCTCCCGGCACTTCCGGCCGGTCTGCAATCAGTGCAGCCGCTGAACAACTTGAGTGAACCGTGATCACAGTGCGCATGGGCTCAACGATGGGGTCGATTGCTATGAAGAGGATGAGCACTGCCTCCAGGGGCAGGTTAAGGGGGTCAAGCACAATGGCCATCATGGAGAGTATGACAATGCCGGTGGCTCCGGATGTTGCCATACCTGCTAAAATAGTACAGATAAGGGCCACCATAATTCCTGACAGTCCCAAGGAAGCGCTATATAATTGGGCAATAAATATGATAGCGACCGCAAAATAGAGAACGTTTCCGTAACGACAAATGGTGAGACCCAGCGGTACCAGCAGATTCGTCGACGTCTGGTCGAAGTTGAGTTTTTCGCGCATTGCATCCATCGCGGACGGGAGCGTAGCAAAACCGTTACGAGTTCCAAAAGCAATAATGACCGGTTCTTTCAGGGCGGACAGTACATGCGTGAAGGATGATCCTGATTGCTTCCAGATGATGACGGTATTTATAATGAGTACGAGTATAGCGCAGATGTGGAATACAACGATAAATTTTATCATAGAAAACAGAATGTCTGTTCCGATTCGTGAAATAAGATCGGCCATAAGGCAGAACAGGCCAAACGGAAGTGCATATATGATCCATCGAATGATTTTTGAGAAAACCTTGAATATGGCGTCCAGCAGGATAAGTAAGTCATCGGAAGCTTTAGCATGTACCAAACCGATGGCACACCCGAGGATTATGGCAAAAAGGAGAACCTGTAGATTTCTGTCATTCGTGAGAGAATAGAAAATATTAGCCGGAACGACGCTCGCAAAGAATTTCAGCAACTCCGGTAGCTGTTCGGATGGGTCGTTGGGCTGGTAAAAAAAGATTTCCAGATCGGGCGTCAGAGGAGAATCGTTAATGATCTCTCCCAGAATATCCTCATTGATTCCTACTCCGGGTCTGCCCACGACGCCGGAGGCAAGGCCAAGAGCGCAGGTGATTACAAGTGTGAGCGAAAATACTATGAGCATCCGTTTCAAGTATTTTTGTGCTCTATGGGATCTTAACAATCCCCCAAGGCTGTACGAAACCGCTGAAACAAGAATGGGCAAGACACACATTTTCAGCAACGAGACATACATGTTTCCGAAAGGAGCGAGATTTACGGCAAGTCTCTTGTAACCGGCACCGATATACATACCCAGGATCATTGAAACGATAACGACCCAGGGATTAAGAAGCAGATTCCATGAGAGCAGTCGGTTAAGGTTTTTTTCTTTTGACATTGGCTTTGGTCGTTTTATCTATTTCCGGATATTGGTTCAGGAGTTTGTCGGCATCCAGATTGAAATTCATCAGTTCCAGGTATTCATTCAACCAGTACAAAAAAAGAGTATTATCTCGGGATACGGCCATGGCAATCGAGTCCTTCGTATCTTTAAAAATAACGGTTTGAACATCCAGGCTGATGTGGGGCTTCGCGCGAATAATCTTCTTAATTTCCAGTTCGTCACGAAAAGCAGCCAGAATATCGCCCTTCTCGAGCGCTGCTATGACATCTTCCCAGGTGTCAAATTCTTTAATGGTAGCCTTTGGAAATATGTGTTGTGCAAATTCCACGTAGGAAGTAGAAGCGATAACCCCGATATCGCCTCTCAGATGCGTGATAAATTCGATGGGGTCTTCGTCATCTTGTATCCGGGCTAACTTGAGACGGTCAACGAGGAGTCCTTGTCTCAGAATAATGTAAGGGTCAGTAAAAAGAATTTTTTCCGAACGTTTCAGGGTCTTGCTGAGCTTGGAGATCGCCACGTCGGCCTCTTTACGGACAACCATTGTAATCACTTCATCGAAGGTTTTCGCTTTTCTGATAAACTCGACCTCTACACCAAGTTTGTTTGCTATGTTTGTTCCCAGTTTGACGTCCAGGCCGTAAAGCTCACCCTTTTTGTTAACCATAAAGAAAGGTGGGTAATCTTCATTCACCATGGCGACGATGAGCTTTCCCCGTTCCTTAATTTGCTGGATACCCGGGTGACAATCCTGGGATAACGCACATGGAACAGAAAAAATGATTGCCAATATTATAAGAAATACGATGCGCAGTTTCGAAGCCATACAATTACTTTCTATTACACGAATGTCTTTAATTAAGCGGTGGCAATTTCTATGACAGAGTTGGCCACCTTCATTTTTCCGTGTCTGACCGCGATGAGGACGTCCTGCAAATCTTCAAAGGGGAAGACCCCTCTTTCCGGTTTCATCTCAAGCCTGTCCGCGATTTCGAGGAATTCATCAGCCTCAGTTTTTTTTACGTTATAAAGGGTCTCTAAGGTGCGTCCCCACAGATTTTCGCTGTAATTTTCAATAACAATAGGAGATGAACTTACAGGCGCCAGAACCACAATTCCTCCCTTATCAACCTGAGAGAGGGCAGGTTCAACCAGATTCCCTGCCGGGGGAAAGACAATTGCCGAATCCAGTTTGCAGGGTATCTTTTCTTTTGATGTGTCCGCGGCCCAGTCTGCCCCCGCGTTTAATGCATCTTCGATATTTTTCGGAGACCTGGTAGCCACGTATACCTCTATGCCCATCGATTTTGCTACCTTAAGGACGCAAAAGGCTGTCGGGCCGAATCCGTAAAGGCCCATTCTGCTGCCCTTCGGGGCTTCCGTCAACTTGAACGCCGCGTAGCCTGCTATGCCCGGGCACATAAGAGGGGCGATGTCGGCGGGTTCTAATTTAGAATCATTTAAAAGCAATGCGGTATCTTCTGAAATCGTTATGTATTCTGCAAAACCGCCGTCCTCATCCCATCCCGTAGACTTGATATCGGGACAATAGTTTTCCCTGTCGGAAAGACAGAATTTACATTTTCCACAGGTGCTGTTTAACCAGCATACGCCTGCCTTGTCGCCTATTTTGAATTTTGTTACGTTTTTGCCAATTTCGTCAACGATACCCACAACTTCATGTCCTAAAATCAGAGGCGATTTTCTTAAAGGGAGGTCCCCTTCTGCGATATGGATATCCGTCCTGCACACGCCACATACCAGGACTTTAATCCTTATTTTTCCGTCGTTTGCATGAGGTGTCGGAACTTCCGCCAGTTTCAGTGGTTTTTCATCAATCTTTGCCTGTTTTTCAAGAATCCATGCCTTCATTTTTTTCTCCTATATAATATATAAGCCTTCGTAAGCGTATTCCAGGGTCTCGTCGAGGCCTTCCCTGTCAATCTTCACGGCGAGGGGCAGATAATCGAGTATGTCCTGTGCCGTTATTCCGTCTTCTCCTATATCTTCGGCTGCGAGATCGCCGGCGAACCCATGGATGAATACACCTTTTCTTACCGCGTCTTCAATTGTAAGCCCGAGGCCGAACATCGCGGCGATCGTTCCCGTAAGGACATCCCCCGATCCTGCCGAAGCCATGCCGGGGTTTCCGCTCATGTTGATGTAAACCTTCTCATCGGGATAACCGATAAGCGAGTGGGCTCCCTTCAACACGATGATTGCGTTCAGCTCCTTTGAGGTACTCTGCAGGACATCTATTTTATTTTTGTCAAGATCAGTTACGCTCATTTTTGTAATTCTCGACATCTCGCCCAGGTGAGGTGTCAGTATTGTAGGCCACTTCCTCTTTTTTATTATACCTAAGTCTTTTGAAATGGCGGTGATACCATCCCCATCGATGAGGAGCGGTTTTTTGATTTTCGCTGTGAGCTCTCGTGTCAACTGCTGCGTCTCTTCATTTAACGATAAGCCGGGGCCGATTACCACCATGTCCATTGTTTCGGAAAGCTCGAGTAGTGCGTTTTTGTTTTCCAGTGCTATACTTCCCGAGGTCGTTTCTTTCTGCGGGACAAAAACTATCTCGCTTCCCTTATTGGCAATAAACGGTGTCACTGAAACGGGGGCTGCAAGGCGGGAATACCCTCCGCCTGCCTTCAGGAATGACAGGGCGGAAAAATAGGGGGCTCCGAAGTAACTTGAAGCGCCTGCTATAAAAAGTGTCTCACCAAAATCCCCTTTGTGGGCTTTTTTGTCTTTTGGCGGAAGTTTAATATAATCGTTGATTGCTACCTTTATTGTGTCTTTATTGTAAAGGGAGGGAGGAAAGGATATATGTGTGACATATAACTTTCCGCAATATTCATAGCCCGGGAAAAGCATATTCCCTATCTTGGGAAGGCCGAAAGTAATGGTATAGTCTGCCTTGACTGCGGCACCCATAATCTCCCCTGTATCGCCATTGATACCGGAGGGAATATCGATACTGAAAACTTTCCCCCCGCTTTCGTTGATCAACAATATAACATCTTTGTAAAGACCTTCTACATTCCTTGACAATCCCGTTCCAAAAATTGCATCAACGATCACATCGCAATGCAGGACATCGCTTTTTATCGATTCGATAGATTCAATGTGTCGGATTTCTATCGGGAGTTTTGATATTGTGTCAAAGTTTATCTTCGCCGCACCTTTAAATTTGTTCACGTCACCGAGAATAAAGACTTTTGCATCTCCACCATTTGAGAGGATTTTTCTTGCGACAACAAGACCATCTCCACCGTTGTTGCCTATACTGCAGATAATCACAAACTTCTTATCTCTTATGCCAAACTCATTCAGTATAACAAAATATGAAGACAACCCGGCATTTTCCATTAATATCTCTTGCGGTATAGCGAGTTTCTCTATGGCGTAGCGGTCCAGAGACCTCATCTCGGTTACTTTGCTTACCTTCATTTAAAATCCCCCTTTATCCCCCTTTAGTAAAGGGGGATTTCTTCAATACCTTCTAATAAAATCAAATCGAAATTATCTTTCCGACTCCGCCGTCTATACATTTTTCCGGATATAAGGACTTTATCTCTTTTATATGTTTTGTGCAATGTGTGGGACAGACCAGATCCAGATCCATGAGAATGTCAAAATCATCAAATCCGTGCAGACCACCGATGAGTGCGCAGACTTTCCCGAATTGTGAAGCAGACTCAAGTATGGTTTCCACACCCGGATGAGAACATCCTGCGATCACGACGACTCCGGTTTCTGTTTTGATTGCCATCGATTGTTCCCCCTCATTGAGCTCACCGGTGGAAAAAACCTTTTCATTAATTTGAATCGGACCACTTACGCTTATTACCTCTTTAACGCCGGGAGGAGGGGGACATGATGCGGGAACATATACTTTAATATTTTTATTCACTTCGAGTAATTGAGGAAGTCCGCCGATATGGTCCCAGTGATTATGGGATATGAAAACTTCCTCGATTGAACTCGGATCGATAGAAAGCTTTCTCATGTTCGATAGCAGTAAAGTGCCCTTTGCCCCTGTGTCAAAAAGAATTGGAGTGGTGTTCCCCGCTTCTACCAGGCAGGCAAATCCAAAATCCGCTTTCAACCCTTTTTTGAAAACATAGTTGTCATAGATAAGTGTAATCTTCATTTTTAGCCTCTTAATTTTTTTACCAGCAGCGCAACTCTTTTACCCTGTTTTGCGGCATTCAAAGCAGTTTGTTCATCCGGTGCTCCGGTACACGATACACCGTAGTGGCCGGTTGCGTCCAGAGGATCTCCGACAACGATCATTCCATATATCAGCATGACCTGTATGATGGAGATCAGCGTTGTTTCTTTACCCCCCGACGGGTCAAAACAGGTCGCGAAAGCGGCGCCTACCTTGTTTTCCATTTTGTTTCGGGTGCCGACAAACTTATCAAAAACCTCTTTCATCTCAGCGGCCATCACCCCGAAGTATACAGGTGAGCCGGCGATAATACCATCAGAAGATAAAAAATCGTCTTCTGTAACTTCAGATACCGGCTTCAACACACATTTTACACCCTCAACTCCCTGTACACCTTTTGCTATTTCTTTAGCCATTTTTTCAGTATTCCCTGTTCTTGAATGGTACATTACTAAAACCTGCATGTTTGCCTCCTGAATTTGATAGTTTGTTAAAAGGTTGTTTAACGATCCCTAAAAACATCTATTCCTTTTTAAGTTCATCACTGAGCCATTTAAGATAGTCTTTACTGCCGCCAACAACAGGTGTAGCTATAATTTCCGGTGTCTCATACGGATGCATTTCTTTGATTTCTTTTTCAAGTTCCACATATAGATCTTTCCTGCTCTTGATAAGACATAGCCACTCTTCGGATGTTTCTATATTGCCTTTCCAGTGATAGGTACTCGTTATGGGTCCAATTATCTGGACGCATCCGGCCAGTCTCTTCTCAACCAGGACACCGGCTATACTTTCGGCATCCTTCTTTTTTTCAGTAGTCATAGTGATCTGGATATATTCTTCCATCACGGGTCACCTCGCTGGAATTACGTTCCACCGGGAGCGCACCCGCAAGCCCCGCCTTGTAGGCGGGGTAAGGGGCGCAATATAAAACAAACATATTTCCTTACCGGGAAGCTCAGCCCTGTGAGGGGAGAGCTTCACTCTCTGTCATTTTATACATCATAATTGCTGCCGCATGTGCAAGGCTGAGTGATTCCGCACCACCGGTACCGGGAATATACCATTGCTCAGCAGCTAAACTTGTCAATTTTTCCGGCAGCCCGTGACTTTCACTGCCAAGCAGAAGTGCCGTTTTATATGTACAGCTGTGTGGTGTAACTCCGTTTTGTGCGGTACTGCCAACTAAAAAATAATGTTTTTTTAATTCCGGCAAGACCTTATCGAAATCTACTTCGGGGATAATTGTCAGATGAAACAGACTTCCCATGGAACTTCGAACGACTTTTGGATTGGTAAAATCTGCCGAATTGGTGCTAAGAATGATGGTTTTGATGCCAAACCAGTGGGCCGTACGCATAACGGCACCAAGATTATTTGGATTGTTTACTTCATAAAGCAGTAAAAGATGATTGTCCCCCTTCTCCAGAGCCGGGGGAAAATTTTCGGAATGAGGCATCTTGACAAGTGCCATAATTCCTTCCGATTCGCTGTCCTGACTCAATCTTTTCCATTCACTTTTTTTCAGGGTATAAATCTTAATATGACCCGGCAGCGTTGATAAAAAGGACTCCAGATGTTTCTTCTTTTCTTCCAGTGTGAGCAACGCCGTCGTATCGTATGTGCTTTTCAACAATTCCTGCACAACCTTGATGCCCTCTCCCAGAAAAAGTCCCCCCTCATGACGATACTTTGCCATATTCAGTTTTGACCATGATGTAAGTTGTTGTCTGGTGGGTTTAAGGGTCGTCATAGCTATCTTTACATATTGTTAGTTCTAATTAGACCCCTATTCTTATAAGTGAAATCATTAAGGAAACTGAAGTTATAGAGGACTTCGGTTTCCTTATAAATAAGGTCTGGAAAGCAGATTATTTATAAAATATTTTCTATACTTTATGAAATCACATTTTTTCTATGTCTACATAATTCTTAACCAGTTGTTCCACCAAATCTATTTTTTCGGTGTCATCTTTTGTTAATACAGGTTCTATTCTTTCTATCTGTTTTGCTATTTGATACATATCTTCGGATACAAGCAGGAGCGGAATATTTAATTCATTGGCCTTTGAGATTACACTTGTAGCAGGCAGAATATTGTTTGTAAAAACGATACATGCAGTACTGCTTTCCATAGCTGTAATGACCATGTCAGTCCGGTAGCCACTGGTAATAACAACTTTGTCCTCTTTTTGAAAAAGAGGATCTTGCAGCGCAGCATCGGCACTCATAGCCCCTGCAAAGATATTTCTTACAATATTATCCAATCCCTCTTCGCCGGCAACAACCTTGGTAAACAGACGATCGATAAGGGTATTTACTGAGAAGTATGCAAGCTGATGCCTATGAGGAATAATCCCTATTATATTAATCTCCATCTCGTGAAGGCTGTTAAGATATGTGTCTTTGAAATAATCAATATCCTTAACCTTGTTTATAATTACCCCCCTGAAATCTACATCCGTCATGTCCACATACTTTTTCAAAAAAGAAAGGTCGTCCATAACGGTCCTTTCATCTCCACTAACGACGATAAGCAGTTTAGCATTTGTATATTTTGCCATGGAAATAGGATCAAGATATACAGATGCACCATACCTTAAACTTTCCGCACCTTCGATAAACAGCAAATCCTTGCCACTTTGCACTTCGGAAATCATTTCAGAAAGTTTTTGCTTTATCGTTTCCTCATCATACATATACCTGATCCTGGAGTGCTCAAAACCTATGCTCATATCTTCGGGATTTTCTTTCAAACCGAAGATATGCGTCATTAAGGAAGAATCATGATCCCAAAGCCGTTTTTTTCGATAATACAGCCTGTCACCAAAAGGTTTTAAGTATGCAAAATTTTTCCCCAGCGTTTTAGCTAATCCGACAGTGATACTGGTTTTTCCGGAGTTTCTGCGTGTTGATGCTACAACCAACTTATCCATTTGTATGTCACCTCTCTAATCATTTATAATTAGTATTATTATTGTATCCACTGCCAGTGGATTAATTTTTATATTTTTATATCGTAACAATTGGCCGAAAGAGCTCCACGCGGCTACCCCCTGGGGACGGGGTGCTTCGTCTATCATATCGTACTACTCTATAAAATTGAGCCTGAGCTCGTAAACACCGGCACTGATTCTTCTTTCAATCGCAAAGTCCATTTTTTCAAAGACATGTCGCATTATGTTATTTTCCACCAGTACGTCTGCCATAAAACCGTGAAGTCCCTGTTTCTTTGCCAGAAATGTAAGATAGGAAAGTATCTCTGTTGCTATCCCCCTGTTCTGACAATCATCTCTTACCACCAATGCCACTTCAGCGGTATGCGTTGCTTCATCTATTCCATACTGACCAACTCCCAGAATTCTCTCTCTCTCTTCCTCTTTTGAGACAGCAAGAATCACCATATCCTTCGTATAATCAATGACCACAAAATCCTGAAGGAGTTCGTGCGGCATATCTTTCCGTCTCGAAATAAACCTTCTGTAGAGACTTCTATCTGACAGGGCATAGAAGAAATCTTTTAACAGGGGTTCATCACTGATCTTTACCGGTCTTAAAAAGATATCAAATCCCGTTTTTGTCGTCTTATACGTTTCCAGACTTTCTGGATATTCCCCCCTCTTTCCAGGGATAAACGCCTGATCTTTAAAAATAATGTTTGCTTCCTTTGCTTCCTTTATCAGCGAGGATCTGAATTTCGGATGAGCTATGGCGATCAATTCCATTGCCCTTTCTCTTATGTTTTTCCCGTGCAGATATGCTATCCCGTATTCAGTCACGACATAATGAATGTCACCTCTGTTGAGAGTTACCCCCGCCCCCTCTTTAAGAAAAGGTGATATCCTTGAAATTTCCCCATTTTGTGCAGTTGATTGAATGGCGAGTATTGTCCGCCCATTTCGTGCCATCACCGCGCCCCTCATGAAATCAGCCTGTCCCCCTATCCCACTATAGAAGACCTTTCCCAGGGATTCCGCACTTGCCTGGCCGGTAAAATCTATCTCCAGGGCTGTATTGATGGCCACCATATTGTCATGCTGAGCTATAATCAAGGGATCGTTTGTGTAGTCGATTGTTCTAAGCTCGATCATGGGATTGTCATGTAAATATTCGTAAGTTTCTGTCCCCCCCATACAGAATGTCGCGATTGTCTTTCCACGATTAATACTCTTTTTTGAATTATCTATAACCCCTTTTTCCATCAAATCCACTATACCCTGACTAAGAAGTTCCGTATGAACACCAAGATGTCTTTTTCTATCAAGGTTAGACAAGATTGCATTAGGAATGGTTCCATACCCCACTTGAATTGTATCTCCGTCCTTAATCAGTCGTGATACATGCTTGCCAATCTGTTTCGTCGCCTCAATATCGGTATCTTCCACTTCGTATTTGAGAAGAGGTTCATCATGAACAACAATAAAGTCAACATCATTTATGTGTATAAAACCATCACCATGTACCCGGGGCATATTAGGATTAATCTGAGCTACCACTATTGAAGCTTTTTCCGTCGCCGCCTTAACAATATCAACACTGACACCGAGACTCATATAACCATGATTATCCAGGTAAGATGTTTGGATCAAGGCAATATCAATCGGCAGCGCTCCGCTGAGTATCAAGTCCGGAATTTGAGACAGAAATATCGGCGTATAATCGGACATCCCTTTATTGACAGGTTCCCTGGTAAGGTCAGAAACGAAGAAAAAATTATGCCGAAAATTCCGCTTGAATTTTTCAGCCATATATGGAGAAACACCGAGCGACCATACATGGAGAACTTCAGCATCGAAAAAGGCTTTTGGATGGGATTCCACATAATCTGTGAGGGCATTAACAAGGTATTGGGGTTTTCCACAGCCGGTACCGATAAATATTCGATTACCTCGATTAATATGGCTGAATATTTTATCTTCACTTACAAACTTCCGCGGACATAACTTGGCAAACTTTTCTATTCTCTTATGGTATAGCTGGGACCTGAGAGACAAGAGATCCGGTCGATACTCTTTACTTATATCTATATTACTATCTGGAGCCATCTATATTACCCTTCTTATAGGAACCTCTGTTTTATGTTTTACTTACGGTCTGAACATCTATTGGCTGTTTTTAACAAAGATCTAATGTTTGTCAAGTGACAATTGTTTTTGATCATTTCCATAGTATCAAGCTGATAAACAAGAAAAAAGATCAGCTTTGATGCGAGCGCCAAAACAGGTTTGATGAGAAGGAGAAAAAGGCTATTAGAGAGAAGTGTTCTCTGAAACCTGAGTTGGGGAAGTCGATTCGAACAAGGTCAACAAGATAAAGCTGATGGTCTATGCCCTCACAAAATATTGGAAAGACGTGTTGATATATTACACGATCATCTAACCCTGCGTCACTTCAAAACAGTAACATTCGAAAAGCTCCATAATAAACAGAATAAAGATTATGATCAGACCTTGTATGGTGTTAGGGTTATGAATACTCAGGGCTGGAATTGCTCAATATCTGATAACTCCGGCCCCGACATCTTCCCAATGACTAAGGTTGCACAAAAAAGAGTGAGTCTCGCTGTATTCCTTTAAGTCGTTAGTGTACCTACTTGACCGTAATAACCGGGCATGTAGCTTGTAATATTACATACTGTGCATTAGAACCTAAAAGTAGTTTTGCTACTTTGGATGTTCTTAAAACTCCAATAAATATTGCATTGGCTCCCTTTTCTTCGGCAAATTCAACGAGATCTTCCCCGGGATCCATGCCACGAATCAACAGGTGCTCCTCACAGGAAATTCCATCGTCTTCAACAAGCTTTTTCGCAGATTCCAGGGCACTTTTGGCCTTATCTATATCTCCCTGACTCTCCCCTGGACCCCCTTTCAGGGAAGTAACCAGGTGAATTTTAGCGTCAAAGGCTTTCGCATGTGTCCTGGCCAGACTCAATGCCTTCATCGCCGGACTTGACCCATCGAATCCTACGACAATATCCATTTTACTCTCCTTTCATATCTTGAAAGCTTTGAAAAACCATATTTTTCAGTTTTTCAAAGGTCTAACCTTCATATCGATGCCGAAACTTGTATCGTTTTGCATGGTTTCGGTAAGTATCTTCTGGTGGAGATGAGGGGGGTCGAACCCCTGACCTCGGCATTGCGAACGCCGCGCTCTCCCAACTGAGCTACATCCCCAACCCGTTTATCTGATAGCGGAAGTATTCTATTTGCTTATTGCATTTGTGTCAAGAATTTTATAGTATAGCGGGCATTGAAGTGCTGAACAGTTGCTTTGAATAGAGTTATTATCACTTATAATTGAAGGGGTAATACTATGGCAAAAATAGACGCTTTTTTTAATTTAATGCACGAACAGGGCGCATCAGACCTTCATCTCGTTGCCGGACAGCAGCCGATTATAAGGATAAGAGGCGAGATGGAACGAGTAAAGTATAATGTACTTGAGAATGATGATCTGAAAGGCATGCTTTATGAGATAGCGCCTGAACATAAAATCAAGCAGTTCGAAGAAACGGGGGATATGGACTTTGCATATGAAATCCCGGGGCTTGCCAGGTACCGGGCTAATTTTTTCCAGCAGCAGAATGGTGTTGCAGCAGTTTTCAGAGAAATCCCCAGTAAGATATTAACCATTGAACAATTGGGACTTCCACTTATTGTTGCCAAGCTGGCATCTCTGCCCCGGGGACTCGTTCTGGTAACCGGACCAACGGGAAGCGGTAAATCGACGACCCTTGCAGCCATAATTGATGAAGCAAACCGTACCCGTAAGGATCATATTATCACCGTTGAGGATCCTATCGAATTTGTTCATGAGAGCCAGGGTTGTATAGTAAACCACCGGGAGGTTGGTCTCCATACTAAAAGTTTTGCTGCAGCACTTCGAGGTGCTTTGCGGGAAGATCCTGACATTATTCTGGTGGGAGAGATGCGGGACCTTGAAACAATATCACTTGCAATAGAAGCCGCATCAACCGGTCATCTTGTCTTCGGGACCCTTCATACATCGAGTGCGGCCAAGACAGTTGATCGGGTTATCGAGGTTTTTCCTGCGAACGAGCAGGCACAAATCCAATCCACACTGGCCGATGGCCTCCGGGCGGTATTATCACAAACCCTGTTTAAGCGCATTGATAAAGAGGGGCGCTGTGCTGCTCTTGAAATATTGATTGCTAATCCGGCAGTTCGTAACCTGATCCGGGAAGGGAAGACTTTTCAGATTCCATCAATGATACAGACCGGGAAGAAGTTTGGAATGCAGTTATTGGATGACTCGATTATGGAACTTGTCAATCGGGGTTGGGTAAGCGTTAACGATGCATACAATAAGTGTAACGACAAGGCCAAGTTCAGCCCTCTTTTAAAACATCCCCCAACAGATTTTACAGAGGTATAAATATTCTATTGTCGGAGGGAAGTAATATGAGAAAACAGGAAATAGATTATATCTTGGCAAGGATGCTTGATTCACATCAGAATGTCTCTGACCTGAATATTACCGTGGGCAAGCCATTACAGGTGGAAAGTTCCGGCGAGCTAACCAGTGTTAGTATGGATCCTCCTATTACTGAACTTTCTCCCTTCCAAACCGAGATCCTTGCTATGAATCTTATAAATCAGGATCGTCGTATGACAGAGACACTTTTCGCTGAAGGGTCCTGCGATTCTTCTTATGAACTTCCCGGCAAGGCCCGTTTTAGGGTCAACATATTCTCTCAGCGGGGAAATTACTCAGTCGTACTGCGAAAACTTGAGACCAAGATTCCTACTTGCGAGGAGCTAAATCTTCCCGAGGTCTTTTACAAGATAGCAGAGGAGAAAAACGGGATTGTTTTGGTAACCGGTGCAACCGGTAGCGGGAAATCGACATCACTTGCTGCAATGTTAAATGATATAAACGAAAAAAAATCTGTTCATGTTGTAACCTTGGAAGACCCTGTTGAATATCAGCACCAGCAGAAGAAAGCCACATTTAACCAGAGAGAACTGGGTACAGACTTTGACGGTTTTGCTACCGGTCTGCGTGCCGCTCTCAGGCAGGCGCCAAAGATAGTTCTGGTTGGTGAAATGCGTGACAGGGAAACGATCGAGATTGCACTGAGTGCCGCAGAGACCGGGCATCTCGTAATGAGCACTCTTCACACAGTAGACGCTGGTCAGACCATCAACCGAATAATAGGTATGTTCAATTCTGAAGAAGAAAACCAGATTCGCATACGTTTAACTGACACAATACGATGGATCGTCTGCCAGAGACTCCTCCCCAAGGAAGGGGGAGGGCGGGTTGCTGCTTTTGAAGTTATGGGGACTAACCTGAGAGTTAAGGACACGATCCTCCACGGTGAATCGGAAGGGAAAACCTTCTATGAAATAATCCAGGCGGGCAAACCCTTTGGCATGGTGACCTTTGACGATTATATTGTTGAATTATACGAAAAGGGACTCATCACCGAAGAAACCGCAAAGGCCTATGCCTCCAACAAGAGTATTGTCGGCCGTGGCATTGATGCTATAAAGAGTGCCAAAGGAGAGACAACAACTGACATAGATAAACTTGAAGTAGACATGGACTACGGAAACTCTGGAAAAAAACAGTAAGAGTCTGTCATGTAGCAAGTGTTGTAATTAGGCGCTCAAATTTGGGTCAGGTTTAGTCGATACGATTGAGTAAAACCACAGGAATAGCAGGGTTATTTCGAGGATTTTGCGATTGAGAAGCGGCTAAAGATGGCCTGAAGATGAGATGTATAAATATAATACTTACTGCATGACAGACTCTAAAGGAAGAAAAGGAAAACATCATGGAGGAAAACAAAACACTTGTTGATGAGGTAGCATCAGACGCATACGATCCTTCAGACCGGCCATTTGACTTCGTTGAGGAAGGTGCAGAAACTGCCCTGATCTGCGAATCTGACCCTTCAATAAAAGCAGAAATGACATCTATTTTAAAAGAGATGGGCTATCAAGTCACGGACACCGTATCTGCACGAGACGCGCTCAAGGCAATGAGGTTTCATGTATATGATATGGTTGTGCTGAATGAAAATTTTGATACAGACGAGCCTGATGCCAATAATGTACTCAAATATCTTGAGCGCCTTCCGATGGGCATCAGAAGGAACATTTTTGTGGCACTGGTAAGTAATAGATTCAGAACCATGGATAACATGGCCGCGTTTAACAAAAGCGTCAACACTATTGTTAACGTGGAAAACTTAGGTGATTTCAAAACGATTATAAAACGGGGCGTGGCCGACAATGAAGCCTTTTATCACGTTTTTAAAGAAACGATGAAGAAAACAGGACGGATTTGATTACTGAAAATCAGGGTGTCTCTTTTAGTAATCCAGCCTTTTGCAGGGCTTTTTCAGCTGCTTCAGTAAAACCCTCGGTCGTGCAGGATTCAGCAAGTCGTAGATAATAGAATGGGTTTTGTGGATCTGCGATGATTGCCTTTTCGAAAATATCTATTGCCTGACGATGATGCATCTCCGTTGCCAGTGTGTTTCCGAACCTGTTATAGAAAATAGCTGCTGATTCAGGATTTATTCTGATGGCATTTTCGTAAGCAGTGTTCGCCTCCTCAAATTTCCCCTGCTTAACCAGTACATCACCGAGATCGCAGTAACAAAGTGAACTGTCAGACCTATGTTTCAGGGATTTTCTGTAAGCCTTTTCAGCCCTTTCATACTGCCCTGCCTTGTAATAGACATTCCCGAGCCTGTTATAAAAAAGAGGAGCCTCCGGGGGGTCGATGGCAACAGCCTTATTGTAAGCGTTCTCAGCGCCGTCGAGGTCTCCAGCGGCAACAAGGACATTCCCGAAGTTAATGAAAAATGCGGGAGAATCGGGTTCCATACGAATGACCTTTTTGAAGACCTCAACGGCCTTATATGCGTGATCAGCCCTCAAATATGCATTGCCGAGAGTAGAGAGCAGATTAACATCCTCTGGCTGGGCAGCAACTGCCTTCTCACAGACATCGACAAGTTTGTCATGTTTTCCTTCATGCACGAACATTCTAACCAGTTCGTCAAATGCAAACCCGATAAAAACCTTCCCTCTCAGTTCTTTTTCAAAAAGTGTCTCGAGACATCCAACGGCATCTTCCAATCTCCTGCTTTCTCTGTATGCCCAGGCCAGAGACATGATAAGGGAATTTTCACCGGGATTCATATCCACCAATTTTTCATAGAGGACAGCAGCATCTTCATAGCGCTTTTCTCTCATGTATTCATCGGCAAGATCGTAAAACTGATCTCCTGTCGCTTTCTTGGTCATAATTCCTTTTATTGCCAGGTCTTCTTTCTTATTAATGATTACCCTTGAGGTAATCCACTACCATATTTACAGTTTCACCGGTTTTCGCTTGTGCATCTGCCTTAATCTGTAGAGCCTTCTTCTTTGAATCCTCAATCTGTTTATCTGCTTCTTCTTTAGCTGAGTTAATTATTTTATCCCGTTCCGCTGTGATTTCATCCATAGGAAACTCTGAAGACTGTATTTTGCCGGCCTTTTTTTTGGCATCTTCCAGCACTTGTCTGGCTTTAACCCTGGCTTCATCAAGGAGCTTCTCAGCTTCGCTTTCAATCTCTCTTATCGTAGTTTGCATTTCTTCGGGCATAAGAAAATCCTCCGGCCATTGATTTTTTTATTTCATCTTTTCAGCAGAAATCCTCAGGGATTTTTAAAAAGAAAGACATACTGTGTAGTTGTTTTTAACACCTTTCTAACAATCGTTAACTGAGGTCTAAATATTGTTATTAAACCATCTTTGCAGACCACATTCATGTCAAGAATCTTCGAAAATATCTTTGCTTCTGCTTCCCCTTTTGACCTTACGGTCACCCAGCCTTGATCCGAAATAATTTCTATAATTATTGGAAGTAATAGAGAAGTTTGTTCATTCTCGTATAGCATTTGCGAAAGATACTCAAGTTCCTTTTTCTTAAAAAAATGTGCGCTCCCGTCATTACATGCCACGTGGGGGTGTTCTTCCTTCAGGAGTTCGGTGAGCGATTTCCGTTTACGCGGGATCTGTGCATTTAAAGCTTTGAATTCGTTTTTCAGGTATCCCGCAACGAATCCATCGGGAGATTGATCAGTAGGCATAGGCTTCTCTCTGTTCGATAAGTAACTTTACACGTTTGAGACGAGCAGCCTCTTCCCTGTCTCTTTCTTCAAATTTCATGGTTAAATACTTTATGGTCATATCAAGGCCCGGGACTACGACATGCTCGAGGGCATTGTTTATTCTTTTTACCTTGTTGATCTCCATCCCTAAAAGCTCCATGGATTTTTGAAGTTCGGCCAGTTCAATGATGGTCTTCAGGCATTTTTGGGAAAGTTCGGTGCTGTGATCCAGAAATGAGGAAGTATCTGCCATATTCTTCGTCTCTGCTTTCATTGCATCCGCTTTCTCAATTTCTAAAAATGGCATTCTGACCCCGGCGACATTTCTTGATCCGGCGTTAACCTTCAGGGCCATTTCAGTTAAAAGGAGGTCCTTTTTTAGAGATGTGTATCCGTGATACCCGGCAGTTAAGGACAATGCTTTATAAGCTTCTGAGAATTCTACGAGGAGTCTGTCTTTAACAGATGCGCATTCTCTTACTGTTTGAAGCAGTTCCATGATTAATATTGAGAGCCTGTCCTTGATAATCTTTTGGATTCTTGTAGCCAACTTGAACCGGTGTTTGAGACGGGCAAGTTCAATCTTGGTCGGCCTTGTAATCTGTACTTTTTTAGCCATAGCGTACCTTAAGTAAGGTGAAGTTTTCTGCCCGCCTAATTTGCTGCACGGTCAAACAATACAGGGGCAAATTCGGCAGACGGTCTATTTATTCTAACGTCGGGGTGTGGCATCAAGGTTGTGATGTTTCGGGCAGGTATTTTCCGATGAACTCTTCGCTTATCAATTTCAGATCTTCAACGGGAATCATCGAAAAAATTTTCCATGCCCTCTCCAGCGTTTCCTCAACTGTTCTTCTTTCATTTTCACTCTGGGAAATATATTCCTCCTCGAATCTATCAGCAGCGGCAAGGTAAATTTTATCCCTGTCGCTCAAGGATTCAGCTCCGATAACAGTTGAGATTTCCCTTAGATAGTTCCCCTCTGCATAAACTGCATATGCCTGCATAAATACATTATTATGGTCTTCTCTCGTTTTTCCCTCCCCTATCCCCTCTCGCATCATTCGTGACAGGGACAAAAATATATCGATCGGCGGATATATTCTCTTTCTCTCAAGAGCCCTGGAAAGGACGATCTGCCCTTCAGTAATGTATCCTGTAAGGTCAGGTATGGGATGGGTAATGTCATCGTCGGGCATGGTCAAAATGGGCAAGATCGTTACCGACCCTTTTCTCCCGGTGATTCTACCGGCCCGTTCATACATGGAGGAAAGATCTGTGTACATATATCCCGGATAGCCCCTTCTGCTCGGTATTTCCCCTCTCATAGCAGCAAGCTCGCGAAGCGCGTCACAATAATTCGTGATATCGGTGAGTATAACCAGCACATGCAGGTCATGTTCCCATGCAAGATATTCGGCTGCAGTTAAGGCAAAACGGGGGGTCGATAATCGTTCGATTACCGGAGAAGATGCCGTATTGATGAATCCAACCGATCTGCTGAGCGCGCCGGTCTCTTCGAGATTCGAAATAAAATAGGCGGCATCGTCATAACTTACTCCTATTGCTGCGAAAACAATTGCAAAATCCCCTTCTTTTCCTTTTAAGGAAGCCTGCCTTATTATCTGAGCTGCGATCTTATTGTGAGGCAAGCCCGATCCGCTGAAGATCGGCAATTTCTGGCCCCTGACAAGAACGTTAAGACCGTCAATAGCGGAAATACCTGTTTCGATGAATTCTTCAGGCGGCTGCCGGGATGCCGGGTTTATAGGTACTCCGTTAATATCAATGTAGTCCTCTGGTACAATAAGAGGACCACCATCAATGGGACTCCCGCTTCCATCGAACAACCTGCCCAGTATGTCGGCAGAGACGGGCAGTTTCAGGGTTTCACCCTTGTATCTTACTTTGCTTCTTAAGAGGTCAACCTCGCTGACGCCGCCAAATACCTGGACTACTGTCATCTTCTTGCCTACCTCGATGACCTGCCCACTTCTCATTTCACCGGTACCTAATTGAACATCGACAATCTCATTGAATCTGATACCGGGGATACTCTCAATGACGAGGAGTGACCTTCTTGCAGTACTGATCGCTTTTGTCTCCCGTGTAAACAGTTGGAGGGATTCCATCATATCATTCCTTCTTCAACCTTCGTAGTTTCTTCTATTTCAGACAATATGTTTTTCACATAGTCATCAAAATCCTCATTCGGGACATCCTTCATCCGGGATATTCTCTGCAGTGTTTTTGACGAGGCGATATCGCTCACTAACGTACCCGATGCAGACATTTCCCGGGCTAATTCGTAAAACTTCATAATCGTACTCAGCATCATATGAGCCCTTTGGGGGGTCGTATAAGTGTCAACCGGATGGTAGGCATTCTGCATAAGAAAATCTTCCCTTATCATCCTTGCGGCAAGAAGAACCAACTTATCATCTTCAGGTAAAGACTCCGGGCCAACAAGCCGCACGATCTCTTCCAGTTCTGCCTCTTTCTGAAGTATTTTGAGTGCCATGTCCCTTGTTTCTGACCAGTCAGTGCTGATAGAGCTCCACCAACTGCTGGTTGCATCAGCATAGAGACTGTAGCTGGTAAGCCAGCTTATCGTGGGAAAATGTCGCTTATTTGCCAGAGCGACATCCAGGGAATAGAGTGCTTCAACGATCCTCAGGGTACTTTGGGTAACCGGCTCGCTGAAGTCAGCCCCCGGAGGACTTACTGCCCCGATTACAGTAATCGAACCATTCCTTGAAGGACTTCCCTTGCATTCGACCCTGCCCGATCTTTCATAAAATGACGCAAGTCTTGAACCCAGGTATGTGGGGAATCCTTCTTCACCGGGTGTTTCTTCGAGTCTTGCCCCAATTTCTCTCATTGCCTCAGCCCACCGCGAAGTTGAATCTGCAACGAGGAGAATATCGTACCCCATGTCTCTGTAATATTCAGCTAAGGTAATACCTATGAAAATGCTTATTTCCCTTGCCACAACAGGCATATTGGATGTATTAGCAATGAAAATTTCTTTCTCCTGCAATAATTTTCCAGTGTTAGGGTCTTTCAGTTGTTTGAAGCTATGGAGGACGTCCGCCATTTCGTTTCCCCGTTCACCGCAACCTACATAGATATTTAACTGTGTTTGAGCCCATCTTGCCATCTGTTGAAGGGTTACTGTTTTACCGGTACCGAAGCCCCCCGGTATAGCTGCCTTGCCCCCTAATGCAAGGGGAAAAATGTAATCTATAATTCGGGTTCCTGTGACGAGCAGATTCTCGGGATCCAACCTTTGCTTGTAGAGCCGTGGCTTCCTTGCCGGCCATCGTTGCATAAGTGTAATATTTTTTCTTTCTCCGTCATATTCTACAACTGCAACCGGCTCTTCTATCGTGTAGTCGCCTTCAGATATCTCCAGCAGTTTGCCCTTAATACCTATCGGTATCATTATTCTGTGTTCTACGAGCCCCGTTTCGGGAACTGTACCGATAATATCACCTTCTTCGACCTGATCGCCGGCCTTTACTGAAGGTGTAAAATGCCATTTTTTGTCCCGGTCAAGGGGGAATGTGCGTGCCCCTCTTTCAAGGAAATCACCGATATCTTCCATCATCGTAACAAGAGATCTTTGAACACCGTCAAAGATGCTCCCGACGAGACCCGGGCCGAGCTCCACCATCAATATCTCCCCGGTTCCTTCTACCGGTTCTCCGACGCGAAGCCCAACGGTATCCTCATAGACCTGGATAACCGCCTTATCCTGTTCAAGTCCGATTATTTCTCCGGTTAGCCTTGCCTCGCCCACATCAACAACTTCGTATACCTTGGATCCTCGCATGTCTTCCGCGATTACGACGGGTCCTGAGACTCTCCAGATTTTACCCATTGGTCATGCCTTTCTTGTTTGGTTTGTCCGATTAATCAGATAAACCGGACAAATCGCTTTTTAGATTTCTATGGAAAATCCTAATAGCTTTTTAGCATAAGATTTATAAAATTCTCTCACATCTTCTTTTTCTGTTGTAAATTTTGAAGGAATTTCAATTATAATAGGGGTTATCTTCTTACTTTCGCCGACGTATTTCAGGATATCATCTACATAACTTTTCCAGTCGTCCGGTATTATAATTATTCCGGTCGAGGTATCGTCAATAAATTCCTGTAACGCCTCTCGCACCTTTTCACGAATCTGCGGATCATCTTCTATTACCTGATACTTTTCAACGCCGGCGAGCCGCATAAGCGCGACCTGATCTTCATTTCCCACAACGGCAATATCTAAATTTTGCAGTGACATCATGATGCAATTACCAGATAATTTCTAATGTCTGATGACGGTATGCCGGCTGTCAATGCCTTCAGGATAATCCTTAAATTACGCATTTCCAGCTCCTTTAAAATTAAATACCAGAGCATGTTAGAAGTAGACAATATCCTCGGTGACAGCAATTCTCTTAACAATGTAAGCTTATGCTTTTCTATGACCTCGTCTACAACCGTAACGACTTTTTCATTTTCATAGTTTTTGTGAACCTCTTGGGCCATCAGGTGGTATTCAGTATTCTCCAATCTGGATATTGTTTCGGGTATTTTCAACAGAAGCAACTTTTTAATGGTATCGCCTGAAAGCGTGTGTCCTCCCTCAATGACATAGTCATCAGCTACAAATTCGATCTTTCCTGTGGCGAATCGAAAAACCATCTGAAGATTTACGAGATCAATTATTATCCCCATGGCTTTGGCAAGTATATACCCGTCGTTCATTTTCTTCATCGCATCTAACATACTGCCGTAGTAATTTCTATTCATGGCGATTTCCGCCTGAAGCACAGATGCCCTGTCTTTCTCTTTAGTGTCCTTTATAGCTGAGGCATAATCGTTCAGGCCGCATTTTCCAAGAACGACAACTATTTCACTGATACTTTTTGTGCCTGATAATTCTTTTATACATCCCTTATCATGAATGGTACCCAACGGTACCAGGGGAGAGGTTTTTTCCATTAAAATCTGCCTCAGGGCGATTTTTATGTTCAGGACATCGTATTTTTTCATATATACATCGGATAGACGGGCGATGTCATAAGGAATTTTAAACCTTTTAATATCTTGCAGACATTCACCAAGATATTTCCACAGGTATTCATCGGAGTCATCAAAGGTTTCAATTGGTTTTGTGTGTAGATAATCACCAATGTCGGTATTTATGATAACTTCGAGTGCGTCCTGAATGGTCGTCTTTTGGAACATGCTGTCGATATGGCCGACGGACATGCATTTTGATTCCTTGCCCTTCAGGTAGGCCGATGTAAATGCATAACTGGTGCTCACCAAATTCAATTTTCATTAACTCCAAAGAGGTTTTTGCCGATTTCCGGCAAAATTTTGGGCATTAGCATCTCAAGCCTGGTATCGAAAGTGTTATCGATACTGACCATACCGTTGATAGTCTCAATCATAATTCCGCCGATACAATCAATACCTGCAAGTTCAGCTATTTTTTCTTTTAAACTGCTGTTCTCCTCAATAACTTTCCGGACAATGTCAAGGTCTTTATGAGAGACAAGAAGTCTTATTTTATCTTCACTTTTTAAGGCATCAATCGCTTCTTCAATAAGATGAATAAATATTTCACTACCCTGTTCTTCCTGTAATAATTCGTCCTTTACCATTTTTATGATTTTATTGATAACAGCATCCTTTTCCTTCAATATTTCCTGCCGGGACTTAAGAGAAGCCTGGGCCAGGATCCTGGACGCCTCTCGACGGGCTTCCGATATGATTTTTTTCTTTTCATCCTCGCACTGTTGCTCCTTTTGCCCTTCAGCTTTTTCAATTGATTCTTTCGCCTTAATCTCAGCGTCGCTTATAATTTTGTCGGCATCTTCTTTTGCCTTGTCAAGAATAGCTTTCCTTATTTTGTCAGTTTCCATAATGTTTACTCCTGCATCCCGCTACATTAGCTTTAGTATGCTCAGCGCCATGATGGTGAACACCAATCCCAGAACACCAATAAGTTCTACAAACACGGCCAACATCATCGATGCAGTTAATATTTGTCCTTTTGTCTTCGGCAGGAGAGCTATCCCTGCAGCGCAGACAGATCCCTGGAATACCCCTGAGAAGGCTTCAGCAAATGCTCCGATAACGCCGATGGCGAGCACCGCAATTCCGGCGCCACCGGTTGCGGGCAGGTTTGGAATAACCACAGTGAGAATAATAATGAGAATAATCAATCCATAAAAGCTTTGTGTCATCGGTAGAGATGCCAGTACTATGACATTTCTCAACTGACCGGGTTCTTCAGATAATGTTGCTACCCCGGCAGATGCGGCTGTGGCAATTCCTATTGCCGATCCTGTCAGACCTCCTGCTAATGCAATTGCACCTCCAAGTGTAGCTAATGCTTGTAACTCATTCATTTTTCCACCTCACTTTAAGATTTTGTACCTACCAACACGTGTTTCCGGAGTCTCAGATGAAACGGGGCATATTTTTCCCCTCCCCCTTCATAGAATTTCAGTAAGAATTCTACGAAGCATAGTCTCAGTGAATGTATGAAAGCAGCCAGGCTGCTGAGAAGCAAATTAAAAACATGGAAGATGACAAGTATTACTACTGCTACAAGAAAAGCAAGGATATGCCCGACAATGCCCGGGATCAGATTTGCCATAATGGAAGAGAACCAATCTGAAAGGAGATTAAAAGATGAGGCAAGGTAAAATGTAGCAAGACCCACTCCTGCCAGTCTTGAGTATGACATGATATCTCCCATAATACCAGTCAGTTCAAAAATCCAGAAAATTCCGCCCAGGCCGCCCATCTGCATGAAGCTGGCTATGACAATTAAGGTCAGACCGAAGGACAGGGGATAAATAAGGGCAGAATATGCTCCGGCACTCAGCGGGATAAGTTTTACATGCAGCAGGGCATTAAAGATATAGGGAATACCGAAAATTTCTAAAATAAAAAGCCCGATCTTACTCAGTATTAATCCCCTGTTTTTTCCCTTTACTCCTCTGATCAGAGAGAGCATGTGAGCCGAATTTACATGAACAAGCCCTATTATGAGTGAAAGGATAATAAATGAAATGGGATCTGAAAGGTGTTTTTGCACGTGCGACACCAGAGCGATGTTTTGCAGCTCGACGTTGAAAAACATCTTCAGGAAATCACCAAGATAGGTACCGGAAAGTGATCCGAATATGAAACTCGCACTGCCGCTAATGTATAAAACGTTTCGGAACAGATAAAATTCCTCAGAGGTTGGATCATCAACGAGTTTGTAAAGTAAAAATCTGGCCAGCAAAATGAGGCCGACGGCATATACGACATCATTGAGCATCAAGCCAAAGAAGAGGGCAAAGAAATAAGCCACAATCGGCGTGGGATCCCAATCGTCATATTTGGGCAGACTAAAAAGGTTTACAATAACCTGGAATGGTCGAATTCCTGGGGGATTTTGGAGCTTTGTTGGAGGCGTATCCGCAGGATCGGGTTTCTTCGTATCAACAAATGCATAATCTGATGTTTCTTTCAGGCCGGCAGTTACTCTATCAACATTGCTTAGCGGCACCCAGCCCTCGATAAAGGTAACGTACCGAGCCTTCCATGCCTGCTCAAGAACAGACAACCTCTCGTTTTCCGCAACGAGTACTTCCCTGAATAAGACAATCTGGTCTAAATTCTCTTTGATCATTTTCTGGAGTTCTTTTTCAAATTCATCACGATCCTTTTTCCGGCTGCGAATTGCTTCATCAATTTCTTTTATGAACTCCCTCAGGGATAATTCCATGTCCGGTATCTTCAGAGTTACTGCACCGATGTTTTTAATGAGCGTTTCTATCGTTTTTCGATTTTCAGTTCCGGCTACTAAATAAACTGCCACCTCACCTTCCACTGGAACGGCAATATGCTGGAACAAATACTGACCGGCTCTCTCACTAAATACCTTATAAGCATCCTCGGAAAAGGCCAGGACGTTAGTAAATAAATATGTCCCGGAATATTGCAAATCCTTCAAAGACACATTTGTGTGGCGTGCCAGGGGACCCAGATATTTATCAAGCTCTTCAAAATTCGCAATTTCCTCTTTTAAATGGGCGGTTTTTCGGGTGAGTTTAGAAAATCTATTATGAACTTTGTCCGTCTGGTCTGTGATTTCATCGAGAGAATGAGGTTTAATATCTTCAGGTAAAAGAACTGCTATTTCTTCTGTCAGGTAGTTTAAAATATCGTGAATAGAGGAGAGCGCCGTTTCCACACGATTCTTATCCCTTTCGATAGCTGCTTTATCGGCCGGTTCCAATTCCTTTGATTCTTCTATGTGAAGGAGTCCGATTTCCTGTAAGTGTCTGAGAGCCTTTTCGGACGAATCCTTGAGGGTTATTACTCTCACCTTCACCATTTCTTCAGGAGTGTTTATAAAGATTGGCATCATTTTAAAAAGCTCAAATAGTTTTCAAGAAAAAGGTTTAATTAAAAATTAAATACTATTATAACTCTCGTTGAGGTGGTACTACACTGAATTCATAAATATCGGAGAAGAAGTGAAAAATATATCTGCTCAGAACTCGTATCGTTATGCTTATAAATAAGACAACTTCTTTAAATTATACATAAAACAAATATAAAGGCAAACTTTTTTTCTGTAATCTCCAGATCTTGAAGCTCCTATAATCTTGCTGAAAAAAATCCTTGAAATGTCAGGAACAATACCCACAAGTTAATTACCTGTAACATCTCATTATTCCACTGAAAAGGTTGAGAAAACGATTGACAAAATTCACACATGATAATAGTTTTTGGCATTGTAAGAAGTGGCTGTTGCCAACTTCATAAACTTGACGACGGGGGGGGTAATATGTTGGAAAGAACCTTGATTACAGGAGGAGCAGGTTTCCTCGGAAGCCATCTTTGCGATTATTTTATTTCAAAGGGACATTATGTGATTTGTATGGATAACCTCCTGACGGGGAATATAGACAACATCGCTCACCTCTTTGGAAATGATAAATTTACCTTTATAAAACATGATGTAACCAATTTTATCTATGTGGAGGGAAAGGTTGATAATATCCTCCATTTTGCATCTCCTGCGAGCCCGATAGACTATCTTAAGCTTCCCATTCAGACCCTTAAAGTAGGGTCTCTCGGTACTCACAAGACATTGGGCTTAGCCAAGGAAAAAAGAGCCAGATTTCTCCTTGCTTCTACCTCGGAGTGCTACGGAGATCCGTTGGAGCATCCACAATCGGAGGATTACTGGGGGAATGTCAATCCTGTTGGCCCGCGCGGGGTATACGATGAGGCAAAAAGGTTTGCAGAAGCGCTGACAATGGCTTATCACAGGTACCATGGCATGGATACTAGAATTGTAAGAATATTTAATACTTATGGTTCAAGGATGAGGGTGGATGATGGACGAGCACTTCCCACGTTCATGGTGCAGGCACTAAAGGGAGAAGATATGACCGTCTTCGGTGACGGCAGTCAGACCCGCAGTTTCTGCTACGTTGACGATCTGGTTGAGGGAATTTACAGACTTCTTTATTCTGATTATGTTAATCCGGTCAATATCGGCAATCCTGGTGAAATAACAATACTGGAATTTGCAAGGAAGCTGATCGATACATGCAAATCAAAAAGTAAGATTGTCTTCAGCGATCTTCCGGAAGATGATCCGAAAGTAAGAAGGCCTGACATTGCCAGGGCGAAGAGATTACTCGGATGGGAACCGAAAATACAGCTTGAGGAAGGTTTGAAACTGGTCCTGGAATATTTCAAGGGGGAAAAGGTATAATATTAATTACAGGTGGAGCGGGCTATATTGGTTCCCATGTGGTCAAGCTTCTCGGAGAAAGGGGTTATGATACAATAATATACGACAACCTTTCCAGGGGGCATAGTGATATGATTTTATCCGGCAAGTTTATCAGGGGAGACCTGTCGGACAAGGATCTGTTAATAAAGACCTTTAAAAATTATGATATAAAAGCGGTAATCCATTTTGCAGCGTATAGTCTTGTTGGTGAATCCGAAATTGATCCACACAGTTATTATAGAAATAATGTTGCCAACGGCATAAATCTTCTTGGGGCGATGTTGGATGCCGGGGTCAAAAAAATCGTTTTTTCTTCCAGTGCGGCGGTGTACGGAGAACCGATAAGAGTGCCGATTGAAGAAGATCATCCGACTGTTCCGACGAACGTGTACGGGAACACAAAGCTTATTTTTGAAAATATTTTAAAAAAGTATTATTCAACCTATGGTCTTGGCTTTGTTTCACTGCGATACTTCAATGCTGCGGGAGCTGATCCCGAAGGCATAATCGGTGAAGACCACTCTCCCGAGACTCATTTGATACCTCTTATCCTTGATGCGGTCCTGGGAAGAAAAAATAATATAACGATTTTCGGGACTGATTATGATACATCAGACGGGACATGTGTCAGGGACTATATACATGTAAATGACCTGGCGGAAGCTCATATACTCGCCCTGAGGCAATTAAAAGACAGTTCAACAGAAGCCATCTATAACCTCGGAAACGGAGAGGGTTTTTCGGTGAAAGAAGTTATAGGAGCGGTTAACAGGGTTACCGGAGCGAAAGTTTCTGTTGTAGAAGGTGATAGAAGAGAAGGAGATCCCGCCCGGTTGGTGGCCAGTTCCGAAAAAATAATAAAGGAATTGGGGTGGAAACCGGCGTTTGCTGATCTGAGTGTAATTATTGAAACAGCATGGAAGTGGCACAGTAAGAGGTTCGAGAATAAATGGTAAAGAAACTTGTGAGTAAAAAAAGATTGCTTGAAATAATTGATAAATTTTCCAGATCAAAGGTTCTTGTGGTGGGAGATTTAATGGTTGACCAGTTTATTTGGGGAAGGGTTTCCCGTATATCTCCTGAGGCACCAGTTCCCGTCGTTGAGGTTACCTCGGAAAATTTTCTCCTTGGTGGTTCGGCCAATGTTATGAATAATATATTTTCCGTGGGAGGGAAGGTCAACGTAACAGGCATTATAGGCTCCGATGATATGGGGGATTTATTGATACGCAATTTCGAAGAGATGAATATTGATACGACGGGTGTCATGGTGGAACAGAGCCGTCCCACCACTGTAAAAACAAGAATTATAGCACAGAGCCAGCAGGTGGTAAGATTTGACAGGGAAAACAAGGATTCTGTAAGTTTGAGCAGCATTGAAAAGATGTTAGAATATATTGAAAGTATAAGGGATGACTTGGGTGCGGTTGTTATTTCAGATTACAGCAAAGGGATCATCTCGGAAAGACTGCTGCAAGGAATCCGGGAGGTGACAGCCGGAAGGGATATTATCGTTTGTATTGATCCGAAGCAGAATGATTTTTCCCTCTACCAGGGGTTTGATGTAATAACGCCCAATCATCATGAGGCCGGTCGTGCTCTCGGTATGGAAATTGCCTGCGAGGATGATCTTATTAAAAGCGGAGAATCTCTTCTCGAAAGGTTTGGTTTCAAAGCCGTTCTTATCACAAAAGGTGAGGAGGGGATGAGCCTTTTTGAAGATGGAGGAAGCATTACTCATATTTCAACTGTTGCCAGGGAGGTCTTTGATGTGACCGGTGCAGGAGATACGGTAATAGGTGTCTTTGCCCTCTGTATGGCTGCCGGGGCAACATTTAAAGAAGCCGCAGTGCTCGCGAATTATGCTGCCGGGATTGTGGTGGGTAAGGTGGGGACTGCTGCTGTTTCGCAGGAAGAACTCAGAAAAATGTTATGAGCAAGCTTAAGAGTCCGGAGCCGGCAAAGCTGATATCGAGCATATTTTCTGCAGACAGAGATCTGCTGGGGGAGATACTGGGAGAGCTGTCGGAAAAATATGGAAGAACTGACTTTATAAGTGAGTTTATACCTTTTGACTATACCGACTATTATACGAGGGAGATGGGGCAATCCCTGGTCAGGAGATTCGTTTCGTTTGAAAATCTGGTAAGACCTGAATCCCTGCCGGGAATCAAGATTTTTACCAACAGTCTTGAAGAGAAATATTCGAGCAACGATAAAAGGAGAACAAATATAGATCCGGGCTATATGTCCAAGCATAATTTAATACTCGTAACAGGGAAGAATTACACGCACCGCCCCTATCTGGGGAACGGCATATATGCCGATTTGACGTTGATTTACAGGAATAAAACCTTTCAGCCGCTCGAATGGACATATCCCGATTACGCTGCAAAAAACGTCACGGAAATGTTCAACAGGATAAGGAAAAAATATCTTGTTCAATTGAAACTGGAAAGATGAACTAACAGGAGAAATTTTTTAAATGATAAAAAGTATGACTGGCTACGGCAGGGCGGAATCCACTCTGGAAGGTAAAAAACTGGTTGTTGAGATAAGGTCTCTCAACCATCGTAATATGGAGATATTGTCTCGTCTTCCGGGTATGCTTTTTCCGCTGGAGGCGGAGATCAAAAAGAAGATAAGTGAAAAATTATTCAGGGGAAGGATCGAGGTAAGTGTTCAGCTAAATTCCAGCGGTTCGAACCTGGAAGATGAAGGGAAGTTCGAGCTGAATCTTCCTCTCATTCGTAATTACCATTCTTTATTAATTGATTTGCAAGAAGAACTCGGACTTAAAGGAGAAATACCTTTGAATATGATTGCCGGGCTTAAGGGTGCCATTGTTCCTTCAGAAATCGAAATGGAGATGGAGGCCGCCTGGGAAGAACTTGAAAAAACCCTTGATCATTCTATTGAAGCCCTCATTGAAATGAGAGAGAAGGAAGGGGAAGTCATCTACAGAGATTTTCTGTTACGGCTTGACACTGTCAAGAAAAGTGTCAGTTCTATAAAATTAAGGATACCCATGGTTCTACTCGAGTATAAAAAGAGACTTTCAGATAGGGTGAAGGAATTAACAGATGGTATAGAAATTGACGAGACAAGGTTGTGTCAAGAGGTTGCAATAATGGCTGAAAAGAGTGACATTACTGAGGAAATTGTGCGTTTTGAAAGTCATATCGGTCAATTCTATGAAATGCTGGAGAGTAGTGGGGCTGTGGGAAGAAAAACAGATTTTCTGCTCCAGGAGATGAACAGAGAAGTAAATACCATAGGATCCAAGAGCTCTGATGCAGAAATATCTTATAATGTAATAGAAATCAAAAACGAAATTTCCAAATTAAGAGAACAGGCACATAATATTGAATGAAAACAGGTGCTCAGGGGTAGGGGATCAGTAAAATTAAGAAGAAAAAAGGGATGAATAAGCTTGCAAAGAAGATAAAACATAAAGACTTATGCGAAAAAGTTCGTGACAAAAGCTATGAAATTGGAAAAGCATGGGCATTAAGTAAAAACCCCTAAAATCCGAGAGGGATTTTGAAGATGCAAAAAAGGAACTGCATTAATTCGAAGAAAAATATTGCAACGAACAGCAATGAACAAGGATTATTTATTGTAGTTTCTGCTCCTTCCGGTGCCGGTAAGACTTCAATCTGCAAAGAAGTTTTGAAAATATTGCCGAATATGCGGTTTTCAGTATCTTACACCACCAGACCTCCTCGCCCTAAGGAAGAGGATGGCAAAGATTATTACTTTATTTCCGATTTTGAGTTCAAGAAGCGGATAGCAGAAGGGGAATTTGCCGAGTGGGCCGAAAACTACGGGTATCTGTACGGGACATCCGGAAAAACAATGAAAGATTTTTTAGAAAAGGGGTATGATCTCATATTGGATGTCGATCCACGAGGTGCAATGGAATTGAAGGAAAATTACCCCGGGGGTATCTTCGTGTTCGTTCTTCCCCCTTCAATTGATGTCTTGAAGGAAAGGTTGGAAAAGAGAGGGTCTGAAAAAGATGATATAATGAGTACCCGTTTGAAAAAAGCAATGGATGAAATAAAAGAAATTGTCTGGTATGATTATATTGTTATTAATGACAGTCTAAATTCTGCCATTGATAATTTAAGGTCAATATATGTGGCGGAAAAGAGCAGAAGGGAACGATTGACAGAAAAAATAAAAGGGTTTATGGAGGGACCTACTTAAACCCTTATTGTTTCAACATCGAAGCAGTTTACCAACATGACAGAATCTCTGTAATTATTGATTAAGAATGAACTAAACTTTAAATTTATTGGAGGTAGTAAATATATGGCAAGAATTACCGTTGAAGATGCATTGCAAAAAACAAAAAACAGATTTGCCCTCGTACTACTGGCAGCCAAAAGGGCAAAACAGTTGCTTAAAGGTTCTAAGCCTCTTTGTGACACTAGGGGCAATAGGGAAATAGTGAGTGCCCTCAGGGAAATTGCTGCTGGAAGGGTCAAATACGCGCACCCTGAATTTATTGACAGGAAGAAAATAGAAGTAAAACCGCTCGCAGATGAAAAACAAATTGAACAATAATGCGAAGGAAAGGTTAATATTCGCTCTTGATATTGGAGAGGATATTAACAGGGCATTGGAGTGGGTTGAACTCCTTAAAGATCATGTGGGAATATTTAAGGTCGGCAAGGAGTCCTACACCCGCTTCGGTCCGGAACTTGTTTTAAAGATACAGGAGATGGGAGGAAAGGTTTTCCTCGATCTGAAGTTTCATGACATTCCCAACACCGTTGCCAGAGCTGCCGAGGCAGCGGTTAAACTGGGTGTTTCCATGTTTAACATGCATGCACTCGGTGGAAAAAAGATGATGGAGGAAACGGTCATTGCAGTTGAAAAAATGGCAGAGAAGTCCGGTACTTCCATGCCATGTATCCTTGCTGTAACCGTTTTAACCAGTCTGAACGATGACGATCTTGAAATGTTAGGGTTCAACGAGACGGCAGAAAAGATTGTTCCAAATCTGGCAAGAATTGCCCTCGATGCTGGTGTCCCCGGGGTTGTAGCGTCTGCCCGTGATGTAGTTTCTATAAGAAAGATGTGCGGAGAAGATTTCATAATAGTGACGCCCGGTATCAGGGGAAGTATGAAGGTAGCGGGGGATGATCAGAAGAGAATATTAACTCCCGGAGAAGCCATAAGAAGGGGGGCCGATTTTATTGTCGTTGGGAGACCGATACTAATGTCAGACGATCCTGTAAGTGCGGCTGACGAAATCTGTAAAGAGATTTCCGAGGGGCTTGAACAAATCAGGGGTCAGAACAAGTGATCTACCGAAAGCTTTGAAAAAATGGTTTTTCAATGCTCAGAACATTTTTTCGACTATTCTATGTCTCGCTTCGCTGCAAATCCAAAACTTGCGCTTCGCGCTCAGACATTGGATTTGCGGGCGCTACGCTTCGATCAAGAATGGTTAGCGAAAAAATCTTGATTCGCCTTCTCAAAACCATATTTTTCAGTTTTTCAAAGATCTAGTACCCTGTCTTCCGGGTTGGAGAACTATGTCATGCAGGTTATCTATGGTGTTAAGCCCGTTATGGAGGCTCTTCTAAGTGATAGCGGTAAGATAAAAAAGATAGTGGTAGCCAGTGGCAGAAGTGGAAAAAATGTTCGGAATATCTTAAAACTGGCGGAACAGAATGAGATAGAAATAGAGTTTAAAGATAAGAAATATTTAGAAAGACTTGCCTTGGGAAGTTTTCACCAGGGCATTGTCTGTTTGTCTGAAGAATATTCTTACGCCAGCATAGATAAGATTATTAATAATTGTTGTGAGTCATTAAAAGGAAGTTTGATTCTTATTCTTGACGGTATTACCGATCCCCATAACTTTGGTTCTCTGACAAGAACAGCTCATTGTTGTGGTGTTAATGGCATCGTTATTCCAGAAAATCGCGCAGCATCAGTTACTCCGACCGTCATGAAGGTATCCGCAGGGGCTGCTCATCATATTCCGATTACCAAGGTTGTAAATATATCGAATACTATTGATTGGCTGAAGGAAAAAGGATTCTGGATATATGGTGCCGATGCAAAACTTGGCCGGGACATTTATTCTTTTGATTATGATGGTCATATTGCCCTTGTTATGGGAAGCGAAGAGAAAGGAATCAGGCCACTTGTCAGGGGAAAATGTGATTTTTTTGTCTCGGTACCAGTTTTCGGGAAAGTTGATTCCCTTAATGTATCAGTTGCGGCAGGGATTATACTCAATGAAATGGCTCATAAGAGGTTTATAAGAAAGAAGTGACTAAAATGCCTAAAGTTAAAAAATGCGCTTTCAGCGCAGCTTGTTTCGAATTTGACCGCGCCGAAGGCGTGTACATTAACTTTAGTTCACTTTAGGCACTTTAAACTTTAGACACTTAAATTTGAGGTTTGAGCATGCCGATATATTTATGGGAAGCGCGTACAAAAAAAGGGGAGTTGAAAAAAGGCGAATCAGAAGCTGCTGATGAGTCTGCTGTCAGGGCACAGCTTCGCCGACAGGGTTTCAGGCCCGGCCGTATAAAGAAAAAGCCTAAGGATTTGCTTGAAAGTATTCCTTTTTTTCAGCCTAAAGTTAAAGAAAAGGATGTTGTAGTATTTTGTCGCCAATTTTCTACGATGATCGATGCCGGCCTTCCTCTTATTCAGTGTTTAGAAATACTCGGCTCTCAGGAGCCGAACAAGACCTTCGCTAAAATTATAATATCGATAAAAACAGATATAGAAGGTGGCGCGACACTTACCGATGCACTGAGAAAATACCCCAAGGTATTTGATGATCTCTTTGTAAACCTGACTGCCGCAGGGGAAGCCGGAGGAATCCTTGATATAGTCCTTTCTCGTCTTTCGGCCTATATGGAAAAGGCAATGAAGTTAAAAAGTAAGGTTAAGGGGGCGATGACCTACCCCGCCAGTGTTCTTGTGATTTCGTTTGGAGTTATTACGTTACTTCTTCTTAAAGTGATTCCTGTATTTCAGGAAATGTTTACGAGTATGGGGGGTGCCTTGCCTAGCCCCACTCAATTCCTTATTAATGCGAGCGAATTTATGCAGCATTATATCCTGCATATGATAGGTGTCTTGGTTGTCTTGGTATTTGCCTTCAGGAGATATTACCGCACCGCACAAGGAAGGCTTGTAGTAGATCGTATGATACTGAAGGCACCAGTTTTCGGTCCATTATTGAAAAAGGTTGCTGTGTCAAAATTTACCAGGACACTTGCTACTATGATGAGCAGTGGTGTCCCGATCCTTGAAGGACTTGATATCGTGAGTAGAACGGCTGGAAACAAGATAATAGAAAACGCTTTAATAGAAACAAAAAAAAGTATAAGTGAAGGCAAGACAATCGCCGAACCGTTAAGAGAAACTGACATATTTCCTTCCATGGTGGTTCAGATGATAGCGGTGGGTGAAGCTACCGGGGCACTTGACACGATGCTTCTAAAAATTGCAGATTTCTATGATGATGAGGTAGATGCCGCGGTTGACGCAATGACGGCATTACTCGAACCATTTATGATGGTTTTCCTTGGTGGAGTTGTCGGGGGGATGATAATTGCTATGTATCTTCCTATTTTCGAGATGGCTTCGGTAGTTGGCTGAATAAAGAATGGTCGGGATGGCGAGATTCGAACTCGCGACTCCTGCGTCCCGAACGCAGTGCCCTACCAGGCTGGGCCACATCCCGATTAAGATTGGACAATATATATAATCTCTTGACAAAAGTCCACAATTTTTTGCCGTGTCTGAACTGAACAGTGAGCACATTATTCTTCGAATTACTTCGTTCCCCGCTGCTTGCGGCGGGGTTAGCGAGCGAATAAAAAATTTCCTTACCCCGACAAACGGGATAAGTCCCACTAAAGGGGATAAATGCGTTAACGAATTTGCTTTCTACCAGAAAGCAAATTCTAACTTACTAAACAGTCGGAGACCCCCCGTAACAAGTTACGGGGAGCTTCAGTTGTTGTTTTTGATTTAAAGCAGTGGTAAAGTGAGAAAAAAATTTGAGCCAGGATTTTGCAGTAGGTGGCTGATGGAAAATCCCGGGTTGCGTTAAGGGGAAAAGTCCAGTGATAATTTATGACCTTAAATGTGAAAAAGACCACAAGTTCGAGGGGTGGTTTAATGACAGGACGGCTTTTGAAGATCAGAAGACTCAGAAGTTGATCACCTGTCCCATATGTGGAAGTTCTGAAGTGGAAATGCTTCTCTCGTCTGTAATTGTAATGGGGAAGGACCTTGGGGAATCTAAAGAAAAAAGTTTAAAAGATATTTCTCCGATAAAAGCACTTCAGCTATTTCATGAATATCTCGACAAAAACTTTGATGATGTTGGGGATAAGTTTGCCAAGGTAGCCCTGAAAATACATAGAGGCGAAGAGGATACAAGAAATATAAAAGGGACTACGACTAAAACTGAAGAAGAAACACTGAAAGAAGAGGGAGTCAAGTTTATAAAGATTCCCATACCTAAATTCGACAGTTAAGAAAGGGGGCAGATCTTGATATTTGATATTTTACATGAAAGTAACTTTACTTATAAGTTGAAGAAATGTGAAGCTCCCTGCCCACAGGGCAGGGCTTCCCGGTAAGGCATATGTTTGTTTTATATTGCGTCCCTTACGGGTGCGCTCCCGGTCAGTTTTCTAAATCTGACCCTCATTTTAAGAACCCGTTACAGTAGAAAGTTAAGAGTTTTTAGATTCAGGGGTCGAAAGATTGGCCCTTTTTTTGTAGGTGAAACTTAATGCGAGATAACTATAGAAATATCTTGGATATGATAGGGGATACTCCTCTTGTGGAAATCCGAAAATTGAATCCCAACAAAAATGTAAAAATTTTTGCAAAAATGGAAAGCTCTAATCCGGGGGGATCGATAAAGGACAGAACTGCCCTTTACATGATTGAGAAGGCTGAAGAGAGAGGAGAGCTGACCAAAAACAAGGTAATTTTGGAGGCTACCAGTGGAAATACCGGCATCGGTCTTGCCCTTGTAGCTGCAACCAAGGGATATGGGCTATTTCTGACGATGCCGGAATCTGCCAGCGAGGAGAGAAAAAAAATATTAAAGGCGATGGGTGCAGAATTACATCTCACTCCAGCGAATCTTGGTACAGATGGCGCTATAGAGGAGTCCTATAAATTGATGCGTGAGAATCCGGAAAAATATTTTTGCACGGATCAGTTTAATAACGAAGATAATGTGCTGGCTCATTATTTCGGTACTGCAGAAGAAATATGGAGGCAGACGGAAGGACAAGTAACCATGGTGGTTGCCGCAATAGGAACCTCCGGTACCGTCATGGGAATTGCACGAAGACTCAGGGAATATAACAAGGATATAAAAATAATAGGGGTAGAACCTTATTTACGGCATAAAATACAGGGACTTAAGAATATGAAAGAGTCCTATCAGCCGGGGATTTTTGATAAAAACCGCCTGCATGAAAAAGTAAACATTCTCGACGAGGATGCCTTTGAGATGGCCAGAAGACTTACCCGGGAAGAGGGAATTCTCGCCGGAATGAGTTCGGGAGCCGCGATGCATGTGGCCCTGGAGAAGGCAAAGGAAATGAAAGATGGAATTATCGTGGTGATTTTTCCCGATAGTGGAGAGAGGTATCTCTCTACGGAACTTTTTACGGATAAAGAAAAAACATCACTCCGTCTGTACAATACGCTAACCAGGGAGAAGGAATTTTTCCAGCCGATAAATTCCGAAGAAATCCTTATGTATTCCTGCGGTCCGACTGTTCACGAAGTGCCGCATATCGGAAGTTACCGTCGCTTTGTTGTTTCAGATGTCATCAGAAGGTACCTGGAATTCAAAGGTTATAAGGTCAAACATGTCACGAACATTATTGATTTAGCCGACAGGTCCATAAAGGGGGCTGAACGGCTCAATATGGATCTGGGGGAATTTACAGAGTCATATGCCGCAATGTTTCTCAAGGATATAGCCTGGCTTAATATTAAAAGTAAGAACGATTATCCGAGGGCAAGTAAAAATGTTAATATTATGCTTGATCTTGCTGAGAAACTGGTGGAAAGGGGATATGCCTACGAGAAGCTGAAATCTGTTTATTTCGACATATCGAAACTTGATGATTACGGTAGCCTGTCCAACATTGACCTGGAAAAGGTCAGGCATGGAAAAACAGTAGATATTGACTACTATGAGAAAGACAGCCCCATAGATTTTGCCCTCCTCAAGAGATCGACGCTTGCCGAGTTAAAAAAGGGAGTATATTTCAAAACCCGGTGGGGAAATGTCAGGCCGAGCTGGCATCTTATGTGCGCGGCAATTTCCCGGGAGCATATGGCAGAAACCTTTGATATTCACGCAAGTGGTTCCGATATTGTCTTTCCCCACTGTGAAAATGTTATGGCTATAGGGAAAGCAGCCACAGGAAAACGTCCGGCAAATTACTGGGTCAACACCGATCTTGTAATGATGGAAGGGAAAAAGATGTCCCGCTCTCTCAATAATTTTTTTGCCATGGAAGACATAAAGAAAAAAGGATATAAGGGAGAAGATGTCAGATATTTTCTGCTCAGTTCCCATTACAGAAAGCCGCTCAATTTTTTCTTTGGAGCACTTGATACGGCAAGAAATACTGTTAAGAACCTAAATAATTTTATCCAGAGACTCATTTGCTTTACACCCGGAGAAGGCTATCAGGATGTTGATCAGTTTATCTATGATGTGAAGCAGGGATTTACCGAGGCGATGGATGATGATTTTAATATCTCCGGTGCCCTTGCCTCCATTTTTGAATTTGTCAAGAAGGTCAATCTCCCACTGGCCAGAGGTCAACTGGACAAAAAAGGGCAGGATAAAATCCTTCAGGTAATGCAAGGAATAGATTCAGTATTGGGAATCATGGAATTTGATGAAGAAACAGTAAGTGATGATGTCAAAAGGCTTTTGAAAAAAAGGGAAGAGTTTAGGATGGCCGGGAACTGGAAAGAATCCGACCGGATAAGAAAAGAATTGGAAGAGTTGGGCATCATTCTTATGGATACCCCTGAAGGAACGATAACAATAAGGAAAGACCTTTGAAAAACTGAAAAATGCTGGGTTTTGAGGGCGAACCAGGTTTTTTACACACCACTAAAGCTCGTGGCAACAGGCTGCGGCGGAAGCATTAGTCACTAAACCATCTCCGACATCAACTCCGGTCTGGGTTTGGGGATGACGACATCGTTGACCAGCAATCCTTTGTTAGAGATTATTCGAACAGCAGCATCCACAGCGCTGCGCACTGCTGCCACATCACCGGTGACGGTGAAGAATGCCTTGCCGCCTAAAGCCATGGCCAGCCTGATTTCCATAAGCTGAACGTTGGCCATTTTGACGGCCGCATCAGCCCCCTCGATTAACGAAGCCACTGAAAATGATTCGACGATACCCAGCGCATCCATTGTCTCCACCTGACTATGACCCGCCATAGCCTTGAAAACTAACGGATGAACGTTGGGGATGATAAAAGAATCAATCAGCGAGTGATTGATTTCGCTTTCCGCAGCCTGAACCGATGACTTGACAGCACCAACCTCCCCGGTGACTAAGACCATGTATTTACCGGAACAGATCGTTCTTGCCAACATCAACTCGACCCCGGCGGCTTTGAGCATAATATCCGTCGCCTGTATCCCGGAGGCAACGCTGCTCAATTCTAACAAACCGATAGCTACCCTTTTTTCCATCTTGTCTCCCGCCCCTACCTTTTTTCGATTTGGATATAATCGGCAGTAATTTTAGATACCACACCCGAAATTGAGGCATGGATTTTTGCCCCTAACTTACCCGCTGCCGGCTTGCCGATCACCTGTCCCGCGCTAACAGGCAGACCCTCTTCCACAATAGGCCTGGCCGGTTCGCCAATATGCTGCTTTAATAAAACCTTGACCAGTCGAGGATGCGGTTTTTCGGAGATATAGGGTGTCGGGACATCAAATTGTTTTAAATGTAACCGTTTGATCAGTTGCTGCAGCGGGACGCGTCGTGCCTCTTTAAGCGGATGTTTTTTGACCGGTTTGGTCTGGACATAACGAATCTTTTCTTTTTGCATATCGATTTTGGCCCGGTCGCAAACCTCTTTTGGGAATAAATTCTCCGGGCAGGCATAAAGAGTGCACAACCCGCAGCCGCTGCATAACGCCGCCGATTGATTCCAGACGCTGGCCCCGGTTTTGGTAAAGCCGAGTGAACGCATGACCTGGTGCGGCTGGACATCGTAGCCCAACAAATATCGAGGACAAAGCTCAGTGCAATAACGGCACTGATCACAGGCCGATCTGCCGATCTTAAGCCGTTGATGCTCGGATTTTTCCTTCATACCAATGAGATAATGATTTTTTGGTAGAATGATCACCCCGGCAGTAGTCTTTGTGACCACATCGTTGCCATCCAAAGCTAGCGCGCCCATCATCAGACCGCTGATGATGATGGAATAATCGTCGACGGTCGTTCCGCCGGCATGTTCGATAAGCCCGTCTAAAGTAATCCCGATCGGCGCAAAAAAAGCGCAGGGGTTATTGACTGCTCCGTTGATACTGACAAACTTTTCAGTGACCGGTTTATCATTTTCGGCCCGGGCAATATTATAGCAGGTCTCCACATTTGACACTAAGCAGCCGATATCGATCGGAATGCCGCCAGCCGGAAGCAACCTCCCTGTTACCGAATGCACCACCTCGAATTCATCGCCGGACGGGTAAAAATCACCTAACCCGAATATTTTCTGATTGTCCCCGACAATACATTTTTCAATGGCTTCAATCGCTCCTTCATTTTTGGATTTGATGCAAAAATAACCGTGTTTAGCTTTAGTCGCTGCCATCAACAATTCCACGCCGCGAACAATCTCTGCCGCATGTCCGACCATCAGTTCATAGTCTTTATGCACTAGGGGCTCGCATTCGGCGCCATTGGCTAAAAAGTATTCAACTTGCGATTTCGCCTTAATATGGGTCGGAAACCCGGCTCCGCCAGCCCCAACCACACCGGCATCGTATATTTTTTCGGCCAGATTCATGAAGCGTTTATCCTATAGCCATGTATCGCGAATTCGTATCATTTACGATAAGCTGCTTGAATCTTATCCAGGGCAGCCTCTACCTCTGCTTGCTTTCCAAAAATGGCAAGCATCTGGATATGCTGGGGACAGCTGCCAAAAACAAGTGCAGTCTTGACCTTGCTTGCCTTTTCGGCTAAATCAGCAGCCCAGTACAAGTTGATAAGCTTTGCCTGAACAAGACCGACTGCTCCCCAGTGAATGTTCTCCAACCGTTCCCTATCCGGAAAGCGAACGTTAATCAGTACCATCTCCAAAAAGGCTTCAGTCGGAGCTTTTATCAGTTCGATTTTCATGGATCAGTCCTATTACAAATCTTTAAATCGTTCAAGACCGGATTTTGCACACTGAATATCTTCTTCGACGCTTCCACCACTGACACCAATGGCTCCAACGATTTCACCATTGTGTTCCAAAGGAAACCCGCCTCCAAAAATTGTTATACGGCCCCCATCCGCATTGTGTATGCCAAAAAGAGGCTGGCCGGGTTGAGAAACAATTGCCAATTCATGGGTAGGTATTTGAACAGCTACCGCCGTGTAAGCCTTGTTAAGTGAGATATCGATACTGACCAACAGGGCACCATCCATACGCTGCTGGGCCACCAGGTTTCCGCCGGCATCCACTACGGCAATGACCATGGGAACATTGATTTCCTCAGCTTTTTCCCGGGCAGCTGCAATTATCTCTAATGCTAAATCAAGATGACTACTCATTTTTGCTCTCCTTTTTTTACATTCTGCAACTACTTGATTTAGGTTACATTAAATTCTTTTTATAGAAAGTTCCTTATTTCCTTAGCCTTACTTTTTAGCTGTTATAAAATTTAGAAAATTGCCAACATCTATATAATCCGGAAAGATTCTACCAGCGTGCAGCGCCGCTGCCGGGTGAATGACTTGGCTGATGTTAACCCTTCTCCTGTTGGGCCAGCAATGGTAAAGGATGTATGGCCTTCACCACCGAGGCCAATGCCCGAATAGGAAGGACCATTCTTGACAAATATAGTGGTTTGCACCGCCCGGGCGAATGCGGTCATATTATCGACGTTAGTAGAATGCATTAAAGCAGTATGCCTGTTGCCCTGCTCGACCTCGACCGCAAAATTCATTCCTTCCCGAAAGTCCTTGACACGGACAATAGGCATGATTGGCATCATTTGTTCTAACCAAACAAGCGGATGGTCTTTCGGTGCCTCAAAAATGGCCAGTCTATATTCTTCACCTACATCGATGCCGACCGCCTGCAAAATCTCCTGCACGTTTTTACCAATATATGAGCCATTGATCTTTCCTTCCGGAGAAACAACTAGATTGGTGACATTTTCAGCTTCTTCACGATTGAGCAGGTAGGCTTTTTTAGTTTCCTGCATAAACTTGATTAATGAGTTGGCTACTTCATCTACGACGATAACTTCTTTTTCACAGGTACAAAAGATATTATTATTTATACTTGCTCCATTGATTATGCATTCGGCAGCCTTCCTGATGTGTGCCGTTTCATCAACCAGTACCGGTGGATTTCCGGCCCCGGCTCCAATAGCCTTTTTGCCGGAAGAAAGGACTACTTTCACTACGGGACGGCCACCTGTTGCCACCAGCATGTCAATCTTCGGATGATCGATAACCTGTCTCGCTGTATCTAAGGTTGGCTCACGGACTGCCGAAATAAGACTTGGCGGTCCTCCGGCATCGACAATAGCCTGATGTATGATTTCTATCGTCTTTGTACTGGTTTCCCGGGCACTGGGATGTGGATTGAATACCACTGCATTACCTGCCGCTATCATACTGATGCCGTTGTGGATAAACGTTCCAGTCGGATTTGAAATGGGAGTAAGTGCACCGATAACACCTACAGGTGCGTACTCAAGCAACATTAGGCCATGATCGCCTGTTTTTGCGATGGGTTGGATGTCTTCGACACCCGGAGTCCTCGTGGCACAGAGAATATTTTCCCGGATCTTATCTTCATAACGACCGATCTTTGTTTCCCGTATAGCCAATGCGGAAAGCATTTCATTGTTATCCAGGATGGTCTTTCGAATAGACTCAATGATTTCACATCGGCGCTCAAGAGACATTGCTATCAGTTTTTTTTGCGCTTCCACGGCGTTTTCCACCGCCTCGTCCACAGTTTCATAGATTCCTTTAAAATCCTTAGGTCTATCAACTGTATCATTGGATAATACAGGATCTGCAATATGGAGCTTTTCCCCCCTTGATAAATCCTCAAGCACAACTCTGACCACATCCTCGATTATTTGTTGTTTGACTCCCATATATATTCCTCCTTCCTATCGACTTTGCTTATCTAGGCCGAAGACATCTTTGATTGATCAAAAAACAATGTATTATAAACTTTTTTCAAAGCTCTCCCACGGCATAAAATTGCTTTCTTGTTCTTAGCCTGAATTATGTAACAGGGTCAATATTCCTCACTTGAAGCCATGAGTATCGCACCGGCCAGAAAGGAGGGGGCACCGGCAGGAAGAGCACAATTCATTTGTTCAAATACCTCCTTTAATCTGTTTTCCAGTTGGGAAATCCGGATATTATCCAATGGCTGTGATGGCAAAAACACCTTGATACGTTTTGCCCAGTATTCCATTTCCTCCAAGGCATTGACGACGTACTCAGCTACCTGAACATCTTCATTTACACTACCCCCACTGATGCCAATGGCACCCACGACTTGTCCATTCAACTGCAAAGGAAGACCTCCTCCAAACAGCACGATCTTGCCGTCATGGGTGTGTTGAATCCCGTAAAGTTCGCCTCCAGGTTGGGCGAGTTTTCCCAACTCATGAGTGGCCATGCGTAATACCGCAGCTGTATATGCCTTGGAAATGGCAATCTCCGTACTGGCCGGTAAGGTGCCATCCATACGACCAAAGAATAATAGTCCGCCTTCCCCGTCCATTAAAGCGATAGCCATAGGTACAGCCAAATCTGATGCCTTACTTTCAGCGATGGTACCCAAAATACGCGCCACTGGATAAGTGATTTTCATGGGTGATTTCCTTTTCTCGCTTCACCCTCAATCAAATCGCTCACAACATCTTTTACAACAGAATTGATCTCCAGAGCCCATGCCAGTACAAACAATAGGTCACTGAGCCGGTTGAAATAAACCGCTAATTCATCATGCCCACCCGTTGTTTTATTTAACATAACAATCAACCGCTCACAGCGCCTGCAGACCGCTCGTGCAACATGCAGGGCCGCACTATCTGGAGATTTCCCCGGCATAACGAAATGACGGGGTATGCCATACAATGCAGTAAACTCATCAATCCGCCTCTCCAACCTGCTGATATCTTCATTGCCCAGGCGCCGCTTCAATCGATTCAGAGCATCGGGCGTTGAGGCTAACTCAGAGCTTGCCACAAAAATGTCTTCTTGAATGGTGACGAGTACGTTTCGCACTGATTCCTCCCGTATCAGGCTTCGGGCCAATCCGAGGTGAGACTGGAACTCATCCAGACCCCCATAGGTTCTGACACGGGAATCATCCTTTCCGACCATTTCTCCACTCAAAAGACGAGTTTCACCTTTATCGCCTATGCCGGTATAAATTTTTTTAGACGGACTTTCCATTTTGATCTCGGCCCTGTGATCTTAAGCGAATCGTTTGCCCAAAAAGTTAGATTCCCTCTTCAATATCGATTTGATCGATGATGCCGATAATGGTGGCATCTATCGGGCATTGATCATTATCGACTGCCAGCCGGGCGCCACTTCCCCTGACCACGAGAACATGTTCGCCTGCACCTGCTCCAACGGCATCCACGGCCACAAAAGGATCACCTTTTGGTTTTCTACCACGGCATTCAAGGGGTTGAACCACCTGGATCTTACTGCCTACCAGATGTTCATGTTTGCGAGTGGCAACCACAGTCCCTATGACTTGCGCAACTAACATAACAAATTCTCCTCTTTATTGGACCTCATTTTCCGTTCTTTTTTAAAAGAACCACATCATATTGCATAGCCAGATCACGTGCCAATGGCGTAATTAAAGTTGAAGAAAACAGGGTCAGATCCGCCCCCAGGCGATGGGCGTGACGAACATCAGCTGCCGTCAGTATTTTTCCCGAATGGTTAAGCGTTGAGTGGGCTACCCGAATGGCATTGTCGGACAGTTCTACGGTTGAATCCTTTGTATTCGTATCTGTCAGGAAAGCATTCACTGCTCTTCTTAGCTCCCGGATGTCGGTCAGATGGCAACCATAATTATCAACCACTTGCAATCTTTTCAAAAGAGCCTCCCGAATCGCCGGGCTTTGCGTGTGAGCACCATTTTTTTTTTGCCAGTGATCTCCATCGGGATCTGCACCATTTCGTGCGGCAAAGACCGCTTTTCCCATAAAGAGACTATGCAGGATAAGATTGGTTGGTAAATTATCTGCAATGAGCATAGACACCTTTGAAACCGTATTCATACTCAAAAGGGGGACAACAACGGCCTTGGACTCCCTTAGTGCGGTGAGCCACCTTTTTGTCTCCACCATAGTGATATAAGGGAATCCATCCAGCTGGTCTCTCGCAACCTGGCCATAAAGATTTTCGGCTGCCTGCGAAAAAACCAATTGTACCTGGTAGCCATCCAGGATAAGGGAACGAACCTGTTGGATAGCTTCTATAAAAGCAACGGTTGCTCCGGTAAATACCGCGATTAAAGTACCACGGCTACCGTCAGCGCCCAGGCGAACTGCTAACCTGCGAATGACCTCTGTAATGATATGCTGAATCTGTTCTTCCTTCATAATCTTTCTTGACCCATGGCAGGTTGTTTTCTTAAGTTTTCTTTCACACAGCTTAAGGCAATACCCAGGGGAGTTACGAGTAACGGGTTATAAGGTTTGACAACATCCAATCCGGTTTCGTTTTCCATCACGTCCTCGATACCGGGGAAAGAACTTGTTCCCCCAACCAGATAGAGGGTTTTAACAGGATGTTCTTGCAGGTGCCGTCGCACAATACTTGCCATTTTCTGGAAAACAGGTCGCACCAGAGGAAAAATCTCAGGTTGGCGGGTGGAATCTGTTTTAATGCTTTCCGCTTCTTGCGTATCAATCCGATAATGACCCGCAAGGACAAGATCCAGATGGATACCACCAGTGGGTTCATCAGCGGTGTAAACAACCTGGCCATTTTTTATGACAGAAATGCCTGTGGTTCCTCCACCAATGTCCACCACAGCCCCTTCAGCGATCTCTAAGACCAGAGAAGCCGCAGAGGGTTCATCAATTAATCCGGATACCTCCAATCCAACACTCTGCAAAACATTTGCAAATGCATGGTTGTTTCGTCCGATCGTCCCGGGCGGAAAAGCAGCCGACGCAACTTTAATCGGGAACCCGGCACCGTGAAGCAGTTCCACCTGTTTGCGCAGGAGTGTAATGGCGCCGACATAATCCAAGACCAACCCGTCCCGGATGCTGGATTGACTGCGAGTAAGTACCCCGGCCACAGGTATTCCCTCACTGTCCACAACCGCCGTTACTATATAGGCAGTCCCGAGATCCACTCCAGCAAACAGAGGTTGATCGGAATAACCATTGCCATTTAATTTCAAGGCGGCTTCAAAAGCTGCTATATGTTGATTTGCCGATTCGCTTATCTTCATTTAAATTACGATTCTTTACCGGTGATCTTTTTAATTGCCACTTCCGCCGCACTTGCGGCTCGTTCAATATCCCCCTGTTTACCCCCAAGGGACAATCGACCCACCGCACCATAAGTCCTACAATCTACAAGGGTAATCGGCGAATTTTTCTCCGCTTCATTGGCTGCCAGTGAAATATAGGCAGCAGGCTGAACTTCCAAAATGTAAAGATCTTGATCCGGAAGTAACATGGAGGCCAGCCGGGAGACATTTACCATTTGTGCATGATATGCATTAACCTTGTGTATGATCTGAGAACTCAAAATCTTTGGCTTGATACGATCTTCAATTATCATCCCCAAAACCTTGAGTACTGCAGCGCCGGCATGTTTAACATCAGCCTGTGCTTCAGAATGAAATTCCAACACACCAAAGTGCCTTTCAACCACCATGAGTCCCGGTCTAATGTTGGCTGCTTTCACGGACGCATCGATTACTCTATTGATAAGCACTCCTGGAGATATTTCTACAAGTATTGCGGCCATGCCCGGAATAGGAATATAGCCTCTGGCGTTAGCGCTCATATATGCGGTAAATTGGGGTTGAATACGATCCAAATATACATATGCACGAAGCTCTGCCATTTCACACTCCTTTACAAGGTTAAGCCTATCTCTACACTCCTGTTCATTGAGATATAAATTACCTCAAGCTTTATTCTAATTACTAATTGCTTTTCTACTTTGTTTTCTTACTCTTCTTTATTGGTTTTGCTCTCTTGCTCTTCTTCTCTTTACCTTTAAGAGGCGGTGGTAACTCCGGTTTTGCTTTAATTTCTTTTTTCTTGGGAAGTCGTGGCTCCGGTTGTGCTTCAACTTCTTCTTTCTTAGGAGGAATATATAATTTGTTTTCATCAGAAGGTGGTTGATCCAATGGTTCGATACGGAGTTGAGGATCCGGTCTGGGAATTACATGGACGGACACCACTTTTCCAACCTTCTTTGCCGCCTGCTCACCAGCAGAAACCGCTGCTTGAACTGCAGCCACGTCACCGACAAATTTTACTGTAACCAGGGCTACTCTCGTAATTTCATAGCCAAGAAAATTAACATTAGCTGCTTTTGTGCCGGCATCTGCAGCCTCTATGGCAGGCGTATATCCCCATGTTTCTATCAATCCCAAGCTTAGTTTTTTCATAGGCTTCCCCTATAATCTTATGTTATTTAGAGTTTCCGTCACCACCATGGAAATCAATTTCTCTAATTGATCCGGGGGTAGCTGGATTAAATTTCCTGGTTGATCCTGCTGAAGTTGAGCCGCTCGTTCAAGATCAACATGATATACAGTGTTATCCTGAAAAATAAGTGGATCTCCCTTAACTAAACGAGCTGCATTGGCCCCCAGACGACGCAACTGTGTTGATTGAAATTCCTCAGCCGAGAGTGAAAACAAAGGTTTCTCACTCGGCAGGTCTCTATGATGTAAAATAACCTCGCGCCCACTTCCATCAACGCCGATTCCTACATTGAGATGTGAGCTATCAGCAGCCTGTTTGGCAATGATTACTGCCGAATCGTTTCGTACTTCTTGAACTTTGGCAGGGATTCCTTCCTCTTCTAATCCCCAAAGAATATGTCCAATTTCCTTTTCGGGGACAGGCTTGGTTGCGAAGATTTGTACAGTCGGTTCCACACTATCTATATGAAATTTTTCATCCACCATCGGATTATCCTTTTTCTTCTCCCACATGAGCAAGAACAAGACCCGTGGCAACGGCGTTTCTCGGTCCTTCAACGCCACGGATATTGGCTCTGCCAGTGACCACCCCATACTCATCCAGTGCATCAGAAATCATCCGGGGGATTTCAAAATCCAGTGCTGAACCTCCCACCAGAACTACAAAGCTGATAAGTCGGATATTGTTAGCCGGTGCAACTCTTTCTAACGCACGAAGGGCGTTTTGCACGAAAACTTTTTTCTTTGACCTTTGTCGAATTTCAGCAATTCTTGCCACAGATTCGCGGGTTTCCACCGGCATTGGACCGTTTTCAGTAACCACTACCACCCGCCCAAACAGGCTCGGATCAAGGTGCTCGTGGAAAAACCGGACCGAGCCGTCTTCATTTCGCATATGGTAAAGCGTTTCAACTTTGGCTAGAGGATAAAATTTGATATCTTCGGCGAGCTCCAAGTTTTCAAGCCCTAGTTCCTTATCAATAAGAAGTCTTACCATGTCCCCGGCCCCGGCAAGATGTACACTTTGAATTTCTCCATTTTCATTAATGATTGAGGCGTCGGTGGAACCGCCTCCCAGATCCAGTATAGCAAGAGGGGGCTGTGTGCCTGGAGTAGTCATGGCACCACGGATGGCCATCTCGGCCTCAACACCGGCAACAATAGTGTGAACCATAATTTCATTTTCCAGTTTCTGGGCCAGCCGCTGCATTGGCAGTTTGTGAGTTTCTACCATGGCAGCCAACCCCACTGCGTTACCCATAGAATACTCTCCTGCAAGGCTACCCAGTACTCTCTGTGGAACTAGAGTGTCCACTGCGAGAATGTCCTGCACCCGGATCGCGGTCACCGGTTGGTCCGTGAGATCGGCCATTACCGTACGAACCGTTTCGAACATTCCCCCGACATTGGTTCCGGGTTCAGCCTGAATTTCTATTAAAGGGTGCACTTTGGCAATTTCGTCCATTATGGCCTCGGCCCCTTCCTCAACGGGCACCTCTGCCTTTTGTCGGCCAATGAGTGTGATTTTCCCCGCCGGGATCCTTCGTTCTTGAATGTCTCCTTGTGGTGTCTTGATAACTACGGCACTTCTGGTTCCCGTGAGCGCCCGGGCAATGGGAACAATGTTTTTTGTTTCCTCCGGTCCCAAATTGAATAGAGTGGCGATATCATAGGGATTGGATAGTTTTTCAATAGTTTTTCCTATTGTTGCCACCTCTATCGCTGCCGGCATTCCCATGGGAACGCGTTCAATGTGTAATACTTCATCAACAATTGGGATAGGGTGGTGTAACCGGTTATAGATCAATACCGCCTCATCCTTCCTGACTATTGCACCTTCAATCTGTAAATTCATAGAAGTTGCTTCATTCAAACGTGCGGCTGCTTCCCGGAATTCAATGGAACCGTCAATAACCACAATCCACCGTTCATCAGGAGAAACAGACTTTAAATCTTCCAATGAGATGGTGGTCCCGAGCCCTAATCCCATTCCTGCAGGCGTGGATGGGTTATGACCGATCATAGCTGATTCCGTTATGACAGTTTCTGTAATTGTTTCCATGGCAACATCGCCGATAACCGGAGTTGCTTTATTGAGAAGAACCAGACTAATATCTTTGCGTTGTATTTCCAGCGGTTCTATGGCGATATCCAGGGCATCAATAATCCCCTGCACATTCCTGAGTGTCCCCTTTATACCCGTGGTTTTCACCATAGCACTGGCAAGGAAATCTATATCACCCTCTAATGAGACCTTAGCTATGGCAACCTCCGTAGTATTATTGCCAACATCGACACCGGCAATGTATCTCATATATACGTAACCCTTAACGTTTTAAACGACCGCGTTTTTCATAGACTTCGGCAGCTTCACGAACCAAATCTGCACAGATCTTCGCTTGAAATTTCGATTCAAGTTCATTAGCTATATCGAGTAGTTCCTGCTTTGTGCACCGGTATGGGCGTAACGCATCATACATTTCCAAAATGCGTTCATCGGGAATTCGCGTCATTTCCGCAGCCCGGCGCAGATTTGCTGCAATATGCGGCCGATGGATATTTTCAGCAATCTGTGCTTGATACTCCAGCGTCTGCGGCCGAACCTTGATGTCATTAAAGCTGATTTTGCCATCTATAACTTTATCCAACGTAATCTCATCAAGGGATAATCCAGTTTCCGATTTAACCAGGTCGGGACGTCTGGCGGCGAGTGGGTAGTCCTTCTTAGCGTCAAGTGTACCTGTCGGATCATTTTTTATAGCTCCCTTTTCACGCTCTTGGCCAAGTTTGTCCATAGCCCGTTTTACCGCCTCAGCAATCAAGTCGGGAGAAATATTCAATTCTTTTGATTGAGCCATGTTTTCTGCCTCCTTGGATAATGGTTCTTTGATATTTTATTGTTCTTAGATTATAAGGACTTAAAATAGTGTTCTTGCAGCTATCATAGATCCAACTAAAGCCGAACAGTCATATCCATGCTCGGCATATCAGGTTTCACATATTGAACTTCTTTGTTGTGGAGCAATGCCGCCAGACCTTGATATTTAGGTCTGGCCATGGGATCGTTGCGCACAGGAACCGGTGACGGGCTTAATCCCTTGGCATATTGGGCTGCGTTACGACCAATGGCACGAAAGGTTTCCCTTTCTACCAGCGGTGATTGTGAAAATAACTCTAAGTTTTGAAGCGGAGCCAAATCCCGCTGGTGGATGACGGTGGTTCCCCTTGAAATGATACCAATACCAATCCCTGACCCGCTCAATTTGGCGGCCTCGTGAGCAATAAATGCAACATCTGCGGTTCTATTGACCTTTACTATCCGGGCTTTGAGGCCTTCCTCTTCAATACCTGCCATCACTTCGCTTAATACATCTCGATGCGGGATGTTGATAATGGTTTGGGTCATGGCCGTTCCAAATGCCGGTGGTATGCCAATAACCACCTCATTTACATTAGTTCCGGGTTTTGCCTCCCCAATCTCCTGGAACTGAAGCGCGCGGGCTTGCTCTTTTACCTGGGTCGTTGCCGGTTCTCCCTCTCCTTTCATTTGCTGCAAAACCTCGATGATGATTTCTTTAACCATGTCTTCAGAAATATTCATTTTTCAAATTTCCTCCCCTGAACAGCCCTATACATCCTCAGGGCTAATAGCTGCACGAATATCTTTTAAGAGTTCCCATCTTTCACCTTCCAGGCGGTAACCCGTACCAGGACCTTCATAATCGTTCAGGTCATTGATAGCAGCCACCACATTGAAATTTTCATCAAAGATGGCCGATGTTTGCAGGTAATCTCCGCTTACCTTTCCCTTGAGCATATTGAGAACACTCTGGGCAACATCATTGAACCCATGTTTTGCTAAGGCGAGAACAACATCCAGGCCAGTGATTTCGCGTTTCATAAGTTCGTCTATAGACCTAAGATCTTCGGGAACATTACGGTCGGGCATATCTTTGCTACCATGAGCATAAGTTGCGGCATCAATCTCATCATCTGTGATGAGTGGAAGTCTCAGCTCATCAAAAACCGCCTGTAGTGCCATGGCACCCTTGTTACGGATAGCGATGACATCTTCTTCTGTTACCGGGCGTAAGGACATGTCAACCTGAAGGTCCCGCTGTAAGACGAGCATGTCGTCATAATCGTCAGAGTCATGGGTGGATCCTGCAAACATATTGTCATAGTTTGGCACTGCGCTATAGCCCGAGAAAATCAAATCGGTACCGGGGAGAAACTGCATGAGCATGCGTGCAGTATTGCGAATTGGAGAATGTGTGAAGGTCTGGTCATTGCCCGATGCAACTTCCATATCATTAAGAACCGTGGCAATATTTTCCGCCAGCATGGTACGAACTCCTGCCGGCACTGCTCCCGGTACGCCGACGACACTGATGGAGCCATTCTGCAGGCCCTGTACACCAGCACCCTTTGTAATCATCACACACCGGGTTTCCAGATACAGCATTGATTTTCCTTCGGCGTACCCCATTTGTACCTCAGATCCGGTACCGGAAGTAAATCTCATCTTAAGCCCTCGTGATGCGTAAGCAGAGGCCAGAAACGCCTTGGACCATGGAGTGTCATCCCCGTCAATAAAGACCTGTTCGGTTCCATAAACGGAAACCGTTTCAGCATAGGCCGTAAGCCCACGCATTCCCATGGTAAGTTCTAAAGATTCTTCCACCGCACACTGGGTGAGGACCCCTGGCCGACCTGTTTGTGAACCCACTAAAATGGAAAGGGCATTCATTGGTGCATAACGCACTACGCCAACGGTGGTCTCAAGCTCGCTGAATCCCCGATAGGCAGCTTCTGCCGCATCAGCAGCCAGAAGAGCAGGAGTGTCTTTGACATTAGTTACATGGGCCTGGTTGGATGGAGTGCGTCTGGGACGTAATTTTTGCATGGCCATCATCATTTCGACTACGTTCATCCTTTTAAGAATATCCACATATTTGGCTGGCGTCATGCCGACAGCCAATCGCACGATTTTTTCTCGCGGTACATTAATATCTACCAACATGCGTGCAATATCCAATGAATCCAAGGCCATTGCTTCTTCAGCCACATCGGCATCAATGGTATGATCCGCAATCCATGTATCGATCATGTCGAAATCTTTACGGGATTTACCGTCCATTTCGATGACCTTGCCATTTGTTATTTTAATTGATGGTTTTGGATCATTGGGGCTGTCCATGGCAACCAGACCCACATCGATCCACTCTTTAATAAAGCCGTCCTGATTAACGGCACGTTTTTCAAGTACTTCGAAGCGTTTTTGCCTTCTCACCATCTTCTTTCACCCCCCAACTATATGTATGGAGTACCTAGCGACTTGGGTTTTTCACCCCATGCGCTCAGAAGCTTATTTCCAACTTCCCTGCCGGCGATCACGGC
>Ga0268282_1000105_pt1 | contig 52393 bp, 50 predicted proteins | sample saktaG_12_FD_190133 | JGI IMG/M metagenome (GOLD analysis project Ga0268282, IMG submission 190133) | Saline water microbial communities from Sakinaw Lake, British Columbia, Canada - sak_2011_5_24_120m | ecosystem: Environmental > Aquatic > Non-marine Saline and Alkaline > Saline ...
AGGAATTAAAGCAGAAAGACAGAAAAATTAAAGAGAAAAAGCAAGAAATTGATTCAGAAATAAAAGGCAAACATTGGGTCAAATAACCAGGGACTGTCCCTAAGATACAGTCCTTCAAGGACTGTATCTTAGGGACAGTCCCTGAATACGGGGCGTAGCTTAGCGGCTTAAGGCGCTGGCCCCCACCAAAATTTTATTAACAGGGTGTGGCCTAGTAGTTAAGGCGCCAGTTTCGGGAACTGGAGATCGAGGGTGCAACTCCCTCCATCCTGACAAATTTAAAAATCTATTAACTTCTTAAATTTATCCCTCAAGTTACTATTAAGACATTCTTTAGGATAAATATCTTGAGAATAAATAGCTACTAAAGTAAGTTTATGCTTATGGCAAAGCGCTTTTTTCTTTTTTACGGTTCGGTCATAGCGAGGGCTGTCATTGGCAAGGCCAAAATATTCAACAAAGATTTTTCGTCTCTTTGTAAAAATAACCCAATCTGCTTTATGATTTGTTTCAGGATAGGATACGTTTCTCTCATGAAAAATACCATTTTTCGCAAACCAATTATCAATAAGAGCTTCGGAAACAGAATCACAGAGATGCCCATCTAGTGCTACAGTATTTATCCGTTTATACATACGTTGGCTATGAGAACGATTAGGTTGGAATCCTGCGGCGATAATGGCATTATTCCATGAACCAAAAGTCCTTACACATGAACTATCTATTTCTCTTAGTTCGCGTTTCGCAGGAATTCTCTTTAACTCCCGAACAGCTCGTTTTATAATATCTATAAGCTGTTGAGAAGTATATCTTCGTAGTTCTTTTAATTTGCACTCTCTGGAGCAGTATTTTGAACTTCCCTTGTTCTTTCTAAATTGCTTACCGCACTTGACACATGTTTTTAATTTCGGCTTTCTTACTTTGGGGTATTTTCTGTTATTAACTTTAGCAGCACAAGACTTAGAACAGTAATTGTGAGGAGAAATTTCGCTTGGTATTCGGAGAAAAGTCTTACCGCAGTTTTCGCAGGCCAACGACTGTTTTTTGCCTTTGTATTGAAATTCACATTCTCTGGAGCAATAAAAATTGTGCCCAAGTTTAAGGTTCTCATTAATACGACCCATACTACGATAGATAGGCGTCTTACAAGCTATGCAAAAAACTTTTTTTAATTTAGCCATAAAAAATGGATTTTATTCTTTACATAATTGAAATATTTTAGTATCATTTTATTAGCTAAAAAAGATGAACTGTCATTTTAATCTATATTTTAATAGTATTAAAATATTAGTCAAATGTCAATAGATGACTTATTCACAATAGCAAAAAATATTAGACATAAAAGAAGAGAACTCGGACTTTCTCAAGATAAGCTCTCTAAACTTGCCGAGGTGGCTTATAATACGATTGTTAAGATTGAGTCGGGCGAAAATCCAAACCCGACTATTAAAACACTGCAAAAAATTGCCAAAGCATTAGATGTTTCTGTTGATGATTTAATAAAAGAAAAATAAACCAATGAAAGAAAAAATCATGAAAAAAACACCTTTAGATGTTTGGGCTAAAGAAATTAGCAGAAAAACTGGTTTTGTGTCTAAAAAAGAAATCATACGGGCTTATTATTACGCCACTGACCGTTTTCGCAGTCTGATTTTAACTGGCCAATACCAAAACAAACCAGCTATTCTTAAAATTTATGATGACCCCCGAATCAGCGAAGAACCATTAGCTCAGATTAAATTTAACCAGCAAAATAAAAGCAAAATTCTAAGAGCGCCCCAAGTCTATAAATACGAAATCGTTTCACCGCAAAAGGGTTGGCTAATAATGGAAGAAATGCCTAAAACAGCTGTTTCTTTTAAACGACCGCTTAAGCCGGAACAAAGAAAAGAATTTATCAAGGCCTATTTAGAATACCGAAAAAATTTCCCCGCCAGACCTAATCGTAAATTAAACTTAGCCGAAAATTTACCTAGTCATAAGTTTCATGCTTTTAGAATTGCTCGTTGGTTCCAATTAGCTAATAATAAAGAAGCCGAAATAGCCCTAGCTAACAAAAAAACTTTTATTGACCCTAAGAAATTTATTCCAAGATATATTAAGGGGTTAAGTATAATTGACAAAGAATTTAAGAATAGGAAAATGGTCTGGTCTCATGGACTTTTTAATCCGACTAAGATTTTTAAAGACCAAACCAAAGGTATTTATTATTTGCTTGATTTTGGGCATAACAAAATGTATCCCCAGGGCTATGAACTTAGCTTTATTATCTGGGCTGACTGGATAATTGAAGCTGACTGGCAAATGAATTATGCTAATTGGAAAAAGGGGATTGACCAATGGCTTAACGAGCTAAAGCCAGTGGCTAAGAAATTAAAAATTAAAAACTTTCAATCCTTAATGAAAGCTGGTTTAGTTGAACGATGCTTAGGAACAATCCTGGCTGATATCGGCGCCACTGACCAACCAGGCAAAGAAAAAGAAAAAAGAATTGCCCTGATCTATCAACTTTTAGATGAATTTATTTAATCAATAAAAGGTCGAAAATAATTAAGGAGACAAAAAATGTTAGCTCAATCACCTTTAGACCTCAAAAAAGTCAATAAAAAAGATTTAGATAAAGAAATTCTAAGATTAGGCATGATTGCCGAATTAGATGCAGTCAGTTTATACGAACAATTAGCCGCTATGACCCAGAACAGACAGATGAAAAGAGTTCTTTTGGATATTGCCAAGGAGGAAAAAACCCATATGGGCGAGTTTCAGACCTTGCTTTTAAAATTAGACAAAGAGCAGATTAAAGAATTAGCCAAAGGCAAAAAAGAAGTTGATGAATTAGCTAAATAAGGATGTATATTTTAAGGTCGTACCTTAAAACGTACGACCTTGAGAGGGCCTGTAGCTTAGTTGGTAAAGCGCCGCATTCGCATTGCGGAGATCAGCGGTTCGAATCCGCTCAGGTCCACCAAAAAGGAATTCGCAAGTTTTGAAGGTTCGCCTCGCTTCGCTCGGCGACCAAATCGTAAGGAATTTTGGGCGAAAAAATCAGTTGGCGATTCTGTAAAATGCAGTTCGAGCCGATATTTTTAAGAAATGTTGTCATTTTTAATTTTTTAATATGAACCAAGAAAAAGAAAATAAAGAAGACATTGATTTAAGCGACGCGCCCAAGGATTCTGATGGTTCCAACACAGACGCGAAGCCCCAAGAAGAACAGCAAAGACCGGAAAGACCGGAGGAGGTTTTTCTCCCTGGAACTCCAAAAGTCACTCAGTGGGTGATCAGGTATTCTGGCGGATTGATAAAAGATGAAAAACAGGCGCAGTATGTTATTTTTGGATTTGTGACGTTGGCGATTATTGTTTCGCTGTTCTTGTTTTTTGGCGGAGGTGAAAAGCAGGAAACTCTTCCGGAAGATTTTATAAATCAGCCTCAATTTCTACCATAACCGCCGAAACGAGCTAAATTGTATGTCAAATTCAAATAATAAAGGTTTTACACTTATCGAACTTTTGGTCGTCATTGCTATTATTGGTCTTTTAGCTAGTATTGTTTTGATTAGTTTGAATACAGCAAGAGCAAAAGCCAGGGATGCCAGAAAACAAGCAGATTTTCATTCCATTTCTCTTGCCCTTCAAATGTTTTATGATGAGGAGGGCCGTATGCCAAATAACTACAATCCAGGTTATGGGGCATGCGAGCCACAAACTTATTACGACCAAAGCATGCAAGAATTAGTTGACGCAGGATTTCTGGCGGCAATCCCCAAAAGCCCGGGAGGTGCAGGATACTGTTACTATAACTACGGCGCCGGAAACTCCATCGGGGCCATTATAGTTACTCATCTAGAGACATATCTCGCTAGCACGGAAGGGCTGGCTGGTTCATGTCGTCCTTTTGGCGCAAATTGGTGTAGTAATATTAATCCCAACTCGCAATATTGTATTTGTAATCCTTACTAATCTTACTAAAAATTTCAAAGAATTTAAAAATTAACAAAAAAGTTTGATTGAGTCTGAATTTGCCCGCCAAAGAAAAACTTGAAATTGTCAAAGTTCAAGATTTAGGTTCGGAATTTTTGGCTAAATCCTCGCCGCCGCCCTCCAACGCCAAGACTTTGGCGGGCAAGCAGGCGGCGAAATGCGTCCGAACTATTTTAATAATAGACTACATGAAAGTAATTATTTTAGCTGGCGGTCAGGCAACCCGGCTGCCAGTTTCAGCTAAAAATATCCCCAAGCCATTAGTCAAAGTGGCTGGTCAACCTATTTTAGAACACCAATTGACTTGGTTAAAGAGACACGGCTTAGCCGATGTCCGTTTTAGTTTGGGCTATCTTAATCAAAAAATTATCGATTATCTTAAAAATCGCTGTGAACATGTGATTGAAAAAGAACCCTTGGGTACTGGCGGAGCAATTAAATTGGCTTGCCAAGATTTGAAAGAAGATTTTATGGTTTTAAACGGCGATAATCTAACTGATGTTGATTTAACTGGATTTTTAAGATTCCATCAAAAACATCCTTTAGCCAATAGTTTGGTTGGCTGGCATTGCCAAGATGCCCGGGGTTGGGGATTGCTAAAAAATAGAGGGATTAGAATTTTAGAATTTAAAGAAAAACCAAAAAGAAAATGTTCAGGATTAATCAATGCTGGCGTCTATATCCTCTCTCCAGAAATATTTAAGCCAATTAAAGCAAAAAGGTTTTCTGTTGAATACGATGTTTTCCCGGATTTAGCTAAACAAAAACAATTAGCTGTTTTTCCCCATCAAGGCCGATGGCTCGGCATTAACACAGAAGAAGATGTGAAAATGGCTAATCAATTATGGTCACCTCAAAAAGGAAATTAGGCGATTTAGGAGAAAAGATTGTGGTTGATTATCTTGAAAAAAAGGATTATCATATCTTGGAACGAAACTACCAAAAGCCCTGGGGAGAAATTGATATTATTGCCCAAAACAATAAAGAGCTTATCTTTATCGAGGTAAAAACAAGGACTGTATCTGAGGGACAGTCTCTAAATCCAGAAGAAAATGTCGGATTTAATAAAAAACAGAAATTAATAAGAACTGCCCAGACCTATCTTTTGGAAAAAAAGTATCCGCCAGAAACCCCTTGGCAAATTGATGTCATTGCAGTAGAATTAAATATTCAAACTAGAAAAGCTAATTTAAAACATATTAAAAACGCTGTCTGGCAATAAAGAGAGTATATATTTTAAGGTCGTACTTCAAAATATACACCTCTTAACCAGAAAACAAACTATGGACTATTTTAAGAAATCATTAGAATTACATAAAAAGAAAAAGGGTAAATTAGAAATTAAATCTAAATTCCCTTTAAAAAACAAAGACGATTTAAGTATTGCTTATACGCCCGGCGTGGCTGAACCCTGCCGTCAAATTGCTAAAAATCCTTCAGATGTCTATAAATATACCATCAAAGGCAATAGCGTAGCCGTGGTTACTAACGGCACAGCTGTTTTGGGATTAGGCAATATTGGTCCCCACGCGGCTTTGCCGGTTATGGAAGGCAAATGCCTGCTCTTTAAGGAATTTGCCAATGTTGACGCCTATCCAATTTGTTTAGACAGCCAAAACATTGAAGAAATTATTAAAGCCGTTAAAATGATTGCGCCGGGCTTTGGCGGAATTAATCTGGAAGATATTAAAGCGCCTGAGTGCTTTGAAATAGAAGAACGATTAAAAAAAGAATTAGACATCCCGGTTTTCCATGATGACCAGCACGGCACGGCCATTGTTATTTTAGCGGCTCTAATCAATTCTTTAAAAGTGGTCAATAAGAAAATTAATCAAGTCAAAATAATTGTTAATGGAGCTGGAGCAGCTGGCATCGCCACAACCAAACTTCTCTTAAGTTACGGAGCTAAAAAAATTATTCTTATTGACAGACAAGGAGCTATTTACAAAGGCCGGACCGGACTTAATCCAGCTAAAAAAGAAATGTCTCGGAGAACTAACCTAAAAAAATTAAAAGGCCGGATTGAAGATGTTATTGAAGAAAGCGATGTTTTTATTGGCCTCTCAGCGCCTAAAATTCTCAAAAAAGAATGGGTTAAAATGATGGCCTCAAAAGCAATAGTCTTTGCCATGGCTAATCCCGTTCCGGAAATTATGCCCCAAGAAGCCAAACAAGCCGGGGCAGCTATTACGGCCACTGGCCGAAGTGATTTTAAAAACCAGATCAATAATGTCTTAGCTTTTCCGGGAGTTTTTCGCGGCCTTTTAGATGGCCGAATCAAGCAAGTAACTGAAAAAATGAAAATAACGGCCGCTCAAACTTTAGCTTCTTTAGTCAAAAAACCCACCCCGGATAAAATCATCCCGGCTGTCTTTGAAAAAGATATTGCTAAAAAAATTGCTCTAAGTATAAGGGACTGTCCCTAAGATACAGTCCTTAAGGACTGTATCTTAGGGACAGTCCCTCGGATACACTCCTTGAAACATATGCATCAGCTAATTATTATCGGAGCAGGACCAGCCGGCCTAACCGCCGGCCTCTTTGCTAAGCAATACGGCCTTGATTTCTTGCTTATAGGTAAAACTTCAGACAGCGCAGTTAATCAAGCCCACTTGGTAGAAAATTATCCCGGAGTCAAACCAATGACCGGTCCCCGATTAATCAAAGAATTTCAAAAAAGTTTGGCTGTTAAAATCAAAGAAGAACAAGTAGAAAAAATATCCAGAAAAAAAGATAAAACCTTTCAAATAATCACCAATCAGGGCAATTATCAAAGTAAAGCCATTATTCTAGCCATAGGCATGCAAATAAGGAAATTGGGCATCAAAAATGAAGAAAAATTCTTAAATAAAGGAATATTCTATCATACGCCCAATGATATTCGCTGGTTAAAGAATAAAATTACAGCCGTGATCGGCGGCGGAGATACCGCTTTGACTATTGCCCTCAAATTAGCTGACCAAGCCAAAAAGGTCTATTTAATCCATCGCCGCGATGAATTCCGCGGCGCCCCTCTTTTGGTCAAAAGGGTTAAAAAGAGGAAAAATATAGAGATTATTTACAGCGCTCAAGTAATAGAAGCTCAAGGCAAAAAATCTTTAGAGAAAATCATCCTCAACAACCAAAAAGAATTATCCCTTAATGATTTATTTATTGAAGTTGGCGGCATCCCCAATGTCTATTTATGCCAGGGATTAAAAATAAAGATGGAAAATAGTTTTGTGGTCACCGACAAAAGTCAAATGACTAATCTAGCCGGCCTATTTGCCGCCGGTGATATGACCACTTACCCACTCAAATTAATTGTCACGGCCATAGCCCAAGGAGCCATGGCCGCCACCGGCGCTTACGATTATCTGAAAACCCTTGACAAGTAATCCAAAACCCTTGACAATCTCTCCTTGAGAGAGTAGTTTGTCCTTAGAGTTAAATTTTGGTATTTTTCAGATTGAAACCCAAAAAACATTGACAAGCAAGAATTAATTTTTATAATAAGCAATTGGAATTAAAATTAAACATAAATAAAACTAATTAAAACAATTTTATAATTGATTGAGGAGTAAAAGTCTAACTTTTACTTAAACAATTAATTGTGAAACAAAAATATGAACGACTTTAATGCTCTCTGGAGGGAGAAAGCCTCAAGGAGGGGTTTTAAGTGGTCGCGCCCTATTCTTTTATCCGCCGTCTTAATTATCAGCGGATTTTTTGTTTATAATTTTGCGTTTGCCGTGGACGATGCAACCGTTACACTCGCAAGCGGTGGGACTGCTGTTTCTATTGATACTACTTCAAATACTGGTTGCGCCGGAACAAGTTGTGAGACTTTTACCGAATTAAGCGGACCGTCTATCGCTGAAGGCGCGCCTGGTAACATCGCGGCGGGTATACACACTATTTCTTTGCCTGCGGGTTGGGAATTTAAACCAGAAACAACAGTTCAAGTTGTTAGAACAGCCGGCAATATCAAACCGGCCTTTCAAAACGCAGTGCTAACCTCTAATACACTCACTTTCACCATTGATCAAATTTCAACTGACAGCAGTTCCCTCGCTTTTATAATGAACAGCATGCAAGTTAGGCCGACTGATATTGTTGCTCCTACAACAGGTGATATAACTCAATCCGTTGGCTCTATTTCTGGAGTGACGAACGGAGTTACAAGTTTTGGAACCCTTTCTACTGTGCCCGGTATCGTTACGAAACTTGCTTTTACTACACAACCTGGCTCTGCAGTGTACGGTTCAGTTTTAAGTCCGCAACCAGTGGTAAAAACACAAGATCAATTTGGAAATAATTCCACAAGCGGAGCGTCCGGCAATGTAACTTTGACAGTAACTTCCGGCACCGGAACATTGCAAGGCACGGCGTCGCTTGATGTCAGTAACGGGACAGCAACGTTTACTGATTTGAAAATGAGCCAGGCTGTCGCTGGATACCAATTAACAGCTTCTGATGGTACTCTTACGCCCGCTGTCAGCACTAGTTTTGATATTACTAAAAAAACACTTACCATCTCCGGCCTTTCAGCCGCAGATAAACCGTATGATGGAAATACAAGTGCGACAGTGACGGAAACTCCCTCGCTCGTTGGCGTTGTGGATAGCGACGATGTTTCTCTAACTGGAACACCAGTCGGTACCTTCGATACTCTGAATGCCGGGAACAATACTGTTACTGTCACTGGTCTTTCTCTCGCAGGAACCGCCAAGGATAATTACACTCTCACTCAACCAACGCTAAATGCAACTATCAATCCGCTAGAAATCACCATTACTCCGAACACACTTCAAACCAAAATCTATGGCGAAGCTGATCCAACTTTCGCATATACTCCCACTCCAGATTTAATCGATGGCGGATTCACCGGCGCTTTGGGTCGTGAAGGAAGTAAAAACGTTGGTACTTACGCTTATACTCTCAGCGACTTATCTGCGGGTGATAACTATACTTTAACCCTTACTCCGGGAACATTCGATATTATTAAAAGAGATCTGACCGTAACCGCGGCTGGTGTAGATAAAATTTATAACAGAACGACTGATGCAACGGTTACGCTTTCCAGCGACAAAATTGATGGAGATGATGTAATACCTAATTATACAACAGCCACCTTTGCTGATAAAAAGGTTGCAGATGGCACATCTGTTAGTGTAAGTGGTATTAATATAAGTGGAACGGATGCAGGGAATTATATTTTAGCAAGCACAGAGGCTACTACAGTTGCAGATATTACTTCCAAAGAACTTACTGTAACAGGCTCAACAGTTACATTTAAAGAATATAACGGTAATACAGATGCTGCTATCACGGGTGCTACTTTAGCAGGAATGATAGCTGGTGATATTGTTGAGATCACAACCCATGAATCAGGTACTTTTGACAATAAAAATGTTGGAGATAACAAAATAGTTACCACTGCGATGACAATTATTGGTGATGATTCAAGTAATTATACTTTAACTCAACCAATTTTAACTGGTAATATTATTCAGAAAGCAATAACTATTACCGCTATTGCTAATGAAAAAGTTTATGATGGAGACATGACAGCCATTGCCCCACCAGAACTTACGGGAGAATTAGTTCTTGGCGATGTCGGTGTCTATACTGAAACTTATAATAATAAGAATGTTGGCAATGCAAAAACACTTACACCGGCTGTAGTTTCGATTGTGGATGGCGCATCCATTGATATGACTGGTAATTATAATGTAACTTTGACAGTCGCTAATGTCGGTGAAATTACCCCAAAATCGCTTACGGCTACGATAACCGTAGCAGACAAAGTTTATGACGGTAGCGATTCCGCCATAATTACGGAAGTCACGCTTAATGAGGTTGAGAACGATGATATCGTAAATGCCGATTTCAGCACCGCGACCGCGAATTTTGTTAATGCAGAAGTTGGCAACGGTAAAGATGTTACTGCTAAAGATATAATCATCGGTGGTACTGACGCTGACAATTACTCTTATGATGGTCCAGCAACGGGAATAGGAAATATCCTCCAAATACCAATGGTGGTTTATGTTGACGGCAACTTCACGACAGAGAGCGCCGCGGCCGCGGGCCATACTCTTGGTTATGATGCTTTCAGCACAATTCAGGAAGGTATAAATGCGGTGGATGTTAGCGGAACGGTTAATGTCCTGGATGGAACATACACAGTAAATAGCTCAATTAATGTAGACGAAAGCGTAATAATAACCACGGATGCGTCTGCAACTATTGTTTCGGCGACACTAGATACTCCTGTATTTAATGTAACCGCGGATAATGTCACAATTGAGAAATTTAATATTACAACTAGTTTAGTTCCATTTAGCCAAGCTGGGGCAGTTATTACTGGTAGCGAAACCAGTGGAGCTCTAGTCCTTATTAACGCACAAAATGCGACAATTGCTCAAAATACCATTTATGCAAATGAAATTTCTTTGGGCGGAATGGCTACTTGGACCGCAAGAGGAATAACTCTTCAGACAGGTTCAGCAACAATTAGCGGGAATACAATATACGGAGTTCGAAATGGTATCGTGGTGCGCTACGGTAATACAGCGTCAATAACCAATAATGTTATTTTTGATACCAAGGGCGGAATTATGAACTATACTTCAAACCAGGCCGATGCCGATACTCGCACTACGACCGGCAACTCCTGGGCCTCAACCGTTTCCGGTTTAATAAGCCACAATGAATGGGATATAGTCTGGAATTCCGCTACCTACGTTCCAGATTACCAGCAAAGCGTATTAGACCTTTCGGTTGCTAACAATAACGCTTACGTGGTAGACCGCCGGGATACTAACCCGGACGCAATGGCGCTTGGGAACAGAAGCCATATTTTTATCAGTCCTACAGGTGCGACAAGTCCATATGAAGCAAAGGGTAACTTTAATGAACCTTTCGCTACTCTTGCGCTCGGCATTGATGCTGTGGTAGCGGGCGGAACGGTTAATGTAGCAGCAGGAACTTATGCGGAAAGTCCAACTATTAGCCGAGCGGTCACTTTAAACGGCGCCAATATTGATATTAATCCTACTACCGGCAACCGTGTCAGCGAAACAATTCTGAACGGCCAGCTAACCGTGGAAAGTGAACAGGTGACTATTAATGGTTTATCTATTACTAACCCTAGTGGCACCATGGGTATTTATTTGCATGGCGTAGGCAATGTGACAATAGAAAATAATATTCTTGATACCATAGGTACTACCTTTAGCGGTGGCAGTGCGGTACAAGCCATTTACGTTTATCATGGTACTGGCGATATTAGTAATATCACCATTCAAAATAACCGTTTTACCAATTCTGGCAGCACTATCAACGGTAGCAGTAATAAAGCGATTTTTGTCGGCGATACGTCGTCTCAGAGCTCTTTAATTTCTAATGTTACTATTAGCGATAACTATATTTCCGGCATTAATGCTAATTCAACAAATTATCATAAAGGCGCTTACGGAATTTTAGTTAATCACACCGCGCCCTCAATTTACATTACCAATAATCAGATTGCTAATCTAACCGGTTGGTGGTCTCACGCTATTGGTTTGGAAGGCAACACTGCTAACGCTTTAGTTACCGGCAATACGATTAGTAATATAGTTTCTAGTGGCAACACAAATAATGATTCCATAGGCGTCTATTTAGAAGATAATGCCAGCGCCAGCACGGTTACGATTCATAGTAATAAATTTGAAGCAGTTTCAGTAAACTATGGTGTGGCTGCCAATCCGAATACTATTATTGTGGTACAGTAGACGCCACTGCCAACTGGTGGGGCGATACTAGCGGTCCTTACAATACTAACTTTAATCCATTAGCTATTGGCGCCGCCGTAACTGATAATGTCAACTTTGCTCCTTGGTATTTAACTATGGCCATGATTGATTTGGATAATACCGCTCCGACCGCCGTTTTACCATCAGCACCAACCAATCCAACTAATAATAACCTTGATTTAACTGTTAGTGGCACAGACGTAGAATACTATCAGTATGCTTACAAGGTAGATGCAGGCAGTTACAATGGCTATAGCGTCATTACTCCGGTAGCTAACAATATTGTTTTATCCAATTTGGCTGACGGAGTTTATACTTTAAAAGCTATTGGCCGCGATGCTTCCGGCAACTGGCAGGCCGATGCCAGTGCCGCTACTTATATTTGGACCATAGATGCTACTAAGCCGATAATTGACTCCATAACATCTGATGCTACGGCAACTGGCTGGCTAAAGGTGGGAGACAAGATTAATTTCACTCTAACCTTACAAAATTCCGAAGTAAATTCCACGGTTGCGGGAGCATACAATGACCATGACTTAACTTGGACCGAACAGCCCGATGATAAAACCTTTATCGCCACCTATACAATCGCCGAAGGAGATACAGATCAAATAACGGCGTTGCAAATTACAGAAGTTACCGTTACGGACGCGGCAAATAATACCAGCGATCCGGTGGCTGGTTCCGACATAAATAAAACCATTGATGCAAATATTTCGGTGATAGATTTTATTACATCTGATGCCACTTCTGCTGGCTGGTTAAAAGTTGGAGATACTATTAATTTCACTCTAACCCCAGCTGGTACTGAACTTAATGCTACGGTAGTTGGATCATACAATGGAACTACATTAAGCTGGAACAGTCTTGATGTGGGAGTCACATACGGAGCAACTTACACTATAACTGAAGGAGATACAGATCAGTTTGTTCCATTGCAAATTACGGGCGTAATTATTACAGATGCTGCTGGTAATATTAGTAATTCGGCTAATGGAGCTGATATTGTTAAAATCATTGATGCTAATACTCCAGACACAAGTTTATTAAGTACTTTTGCTGGTCAAACTTTGACTGGCGGAGTAATTTATCCTTTAAACTGGGAAGCAACTGATGACAATTTTGGAGCTACTCCGATCGGATTAGAGTATTCTATTAATGGAGGTGGTAGCTGGATTGAAATTGTTGGAGTTACGGAAAACGATGGTAGTTACAGTTGGATGGCTCCTAGCGTTAATACTTCAATGGCAATGCTGCGCTTGACAGCAACGGACGAAGCAAAAAATAGTATGGTTAATACAGGGGGTACATTTACCATTAATTATTCTGAAACTCCTGTAACTCCCGATACTACATCACCAGTGATTATGGTAAATAGTCCTAATGGTGGTGAAAATTTAGAGGCAGGTTCAATTCATGTTATTACATGGACGGCTAATGACAATATAACGCCAGCAAGTGATTTGGAAATTGAGTTAGAGTATTCTCTTAATGGTAGCGCTAATTGGAATGAGATTGACAATACAGAAAATGATGGTGCTTATATATGGACAATCCCTGAAGGTGTTAATAGTGATAATTGTTTGATAAGAGTAACTACTGAAGACGCTTATAATAATATTGGTTCAGATATTAGTAATTCCGTATTTAGTATTGCTGAACCAGTAGTTGAGCCAATTCCGATTTGTACTGAATTAGAAGATGGTCAGTGGACTTGCGATATTGAATTAAACGAGGGTTGGAATTTGATTTCATTGCCAGTGATATTAAATGAAACTACTATTGCTAATGTTCTTAGTGGTGTAGATGATATTGATAATATTCAAGTAGTAAAATATTATGAAGACGATGAATGGTTTAATTATATTCCCGGAGAATTAGCAGAATTAACTACAATGGAAGACGGAAAGGGTTATTGGATAAATATGGATAATGATGATGTTTTGACTGTAACAGGAATAGAAATGCCAGCATTTCCTAATCCTTCGCCTGCTTACGAAGTAATACAGGAATGGAATCTTATTGGACTCAAATCAATTTCAGCTCGCATGTTAAGCTCAATTTATCTTCAAAGTTTAACAGGAAGTTATATACTATCAGATCAAAATAATATAAATAGAAATAACGACTATATGTATTCAGGAAAAGGATATTGGTTGTGGGCTAACGAAAACGGTACAATTGTAACATTTAACGAATAATAATGCCCTAATCTTAAATTATGAAAAATAAATTACAATTATTAACTATTTTGACAATTTCTGTTTTGATTTTGCCTATGGTGGCATTAGGTCAGTCCCCACCTCCGTCAATACCACTTTTAGTTTATGGTAATGTTATTATTGATAATAATCCAGCGCCTATTGGGACTATAATCACAGCCGAAATTGAAAATATAGAAGTCGCTAACACGGCAGTAACAATTCAAGGTAGATATTCTATTGATGTTCCTGATGGTAGTGCTAATGAAGGAAAAACAATAAAATTCAAAGTTATTGGAATTACTAATGAAGCTAATCAATGTGAAGATGTTAATATTACTACAAATCCAATTATTAATCTTGACTTAGCTGTTACGAGTCCATCTTCGCCACCTTCATCGCCACCCAGTAGTGGCGGAGGAGGAGGCGGCCCATCAATTATTACTCCAACGAGCCCCTTAAGCGAAGCAGCTCAAGCAGTGGATACTAACGGGGATAGTAAGATTGATATTTTGGACTTTAATAGCTTAATGGTTAATTGGGGCAAAACAGAAAGCGGCAATCTGGCTGATTTTGATGCCAATGGTACAGTTGATATTTTTGACTTTAACTTATTAATGATTTATTGGACAGGATAAATTGAATGAACAAAATTATGAATAAAAAAATACTAATAACCAGTTTAATTGTTTTAGGGGGATTACTTTTGGTTGGTTCGGTTTGGGCGGCGACAACTATTTCTTTTTCGCCAACCAGTATTAATGTCAGCCCGGGCGAAAACTTCAACCTAGCCATCAACTTAAACCCGCAGGGGATTAGAAATTACACGGTTAAGGCAGAAGTTAATTATCCAGCTGACTTGCTGGAAGTCAAATCGTTTAATTTTGGTCAGGGTTGGACGGCTCTTTCTCAAACGGGCTATGATTTAGTTGATAATACTAATGGCTTGTTGATTAAAACAGCTGGTTATCCCGGTGGCATACCTATTTCAGCAAGTTTTGGCACAATTAGCTTTTCAGCCAAAAAAGCCGGCAGTGGGGTAATTAGTTTAAGCAGTAATTCAATGGCTCTGGATGATAGTAATCAGAATCTTTTGACTGGTTCTCTAGCTCAATCTTCGGTTAAGATTACGGCGCCAGTGGCTCCGTCAACTCCATCATCAGCGCCGACCGCTCCCACGACTCCTGAAGAAGTGATTGAAGAAGAAATCACTCCGCCGACTGAAGAAGGCGAAGAAGTAACTACTCCGGAAGAAGAAAAACCAGCTGAAACAGCAGAAGAACCATCTTTCTTAGCGGCTATTGGCAATGTTATCACCTTCGGAACTGGTAATGCCTTTATTGGTGTCATTATCTCGATCATTGCTCTGTTAATTGTTTTCTTCATTGTTCGAGGAGTCCGTCTAAGAAAATCCAAGTAAAGATAATTTAATTATTTAAGCAAAAAGGCCGGCCTTAGCCGGCTTTTTTGATACTAGAGTTGACAAATGATTAGTTTTGTGATAGCCTATAAAAAGTAGGAAAGAAGGTCCGTTCTGGAAAACGGACTTTTTTACAAGAACCCTTCGACAAGTTGGGACAAACATTATAGAAAAAATAAGGAGGTCATGGTATGGGAAGCGTTTATGGAGAAGGAAATGGAGAAGGGGTTTGGGTTCTTTATCAGGAAGACAGGTGGTGGCTGAGCGATATTTCACGGAAGGATTTTAAGGACTGTAAAAGTGGAGGGGCAAAAGGCCTTATTTTCTCCATAGAAAAAGACGGCGAGGATCTTTCTGTCCCGCTTGACCAGTTAGAATTAGCAGAACCAGCATAACGATTCTGCCAATAAGGGGCAATAAAATATTGCCCCTTTTCTTTTTAATAAAATGGTTGCCATATTTTATTGACAACCATTTTACTTTTATGATAAACTAATTTATAATGAAAGACTGAGAGAAGAAGTCCGTTTGGAAACGGGCTTTTTTACAAAATATATGGATAAACAACCATTTGTTTCAGCTATTGAACAAATTTGCGAAGAAAAAGGTATTGCCAAGGCAAGGGTCTTGGAGACCATTGAATTAGCTTTGGCGGCGGCCTATAAAAAAGATTATGGCTCTAAGGGTCAAAACATTAGAGTTAATTTTGATTTGGAAACTGGCCAAATGAAGGTCTTTCAGGTCAAATTGGTCGTTGATGAGTCAATGCTCAAAAAAGAAGACGAAGAAGAAAAAGAAGAAGGGGAAGAAAAAGCAGCCGAAGAAGAAAAAGAAGAAGAAGAAATAGAAACAGAAAAGAAAATAAGATTCAATCTGGAAAAACATATAATGATTGAGGAGTTTAAAAAACTGCCCACCAAGGGCATCTTTACGCCTAAAGGCAAAATCCTGGGTGAAGAGAAAAAAAAGAAGATTAAATCTGGCGATGAAATCGCCTTTGCCTTAAAGGTTCATCAAGAATTCGGCCGCATCGCCGCTCAAACAGCCAAGCAGGTGATTATTCAACGCATTCGGGAAGCGGAACGGGAAGCGGTCTACGATGAATATAAAGACAAGCAAGGCGAAATAGCCAGTGGAATTATCCAGCGCATAGAAGGAAATAATGTTTTCTTAGACATTGGCAAGGCCTTAGGCATTTTGTTTCCTGAAGAACAAATTCCTCAAGAAAGATACCAGATTGGCCAGCGCTTAAGAACCTATATCTTAGAAGTCCAAAAGGATTCCCGCGGACCAACCATTATTCTTTCCCGGGCCCATCCTAAAATAGTCAGCCAGCTTTTTGCTTTAGAAGTTCCGGAAATTGCCGCGGGCACTGTTTCCATAAAATCAATTGCCCGGGAAGCTGGAAGTCGTTCTAAGATTGCTGTTGCTTCCACTGAAGAACGGGTAGATCCGATTGGCTCCATGATAGGACAAAAAGGCACTCGGGTTCAGGCGGTAATTAATGAATTGGCCGGTGAAAAAATTGATATTATTGAATGGTCAGAAGATCCCATAAAATTCATCAGCGCGGCTCTTTCGCCCGCCAAGGTCATTGAAGTGAAAATAGATAAAAAGAAAAATCAGGCGGAAGTAACTGTTCCGGAAGACCAGCTCTCTTTAGCTATTGGCATCCGGGGTCAAAATGTTCGGCTAGCCGCTAAATTAACTGGCTGGAAAATTGACATTGTTCCTCAAAAACCAGCCAAAGAACCAGCCAAAAAGAAAGAAGGGGAAAAGAAAGAGAAAAAGGAGGAAGTAAAAGAAGAGAAGAAAAAGAAAAAAACCAAACAGACCAAAGAAAAGAAAGTGATAAAAAAAACAAAAGAAAAAGGAAAGAAAAAGGAAAAAACAGAAACGAAAAAGTAAGAAGAAAAACGGCCAGGAAAAAGTAAAAAAGGGCTTGGATTGACAAGTCCTTTTTAATTTGGTATGATTAAGGGGTTAAATAAAACGAATTTCAGATTAATTATTTTCCCAGTGAAGAGAATAAAATGAAAGATAAAGCAGACAAAATTGAAAAATTATTATCAGCCCACTGTTTATTTGGGTTGCTCGAGATATTTGACCGATTCACTCGGATGATAAGCGGATTTGAAATGAAATCAATCTATGGACAATTTAATCATTTTTATCGGAACCATTATCAGCATGCTGGTAATCGGTTCAATTTTGGGTTATTACACCCGGCAAACTATTGCCAGAAAACAGGCCGGGACAATTGAAGCTAAGCTTAACAAACTGATTAGTCAAGCAAAGAACGAAGCCAAAGAAACGCTCTTAAAGGCCAAAGAAAAAGCAAATAAAGTCCTAGAAGAACTCAAAGATGAAGAAAAGGAACGGCAAAAACAATTAAGCCATCGCGAAGAAAGATTAATTCATAAAGAGCAAAATCTTGAACAAAAAACTAATCAATTAGAAAAGGATTACGCTGATTTTAAAACCAGAGTTCAGAAAGTTAAGAAAATCAAGGAAGAATTAATCAATCTTAGAGAAGAACAAGTCAAAAAACTGGAAAAAGTAGCCCAGCTTTCCCAAGAACAAGCCAAGACAGAGCTATTGAGCCAAGCCGAAAAAGAACATCAACAGATTTTATTGGAACGACTAAAAAAATTAGAAAACGAAGGACAAGAAGAACTAAATAAAAAGGCCCAGCAGATTATTGCTTTAGCCATGCAGCGCTATGCGGCTTCGCAAGCAAGTGAAATTACTTCCACGTCTGTTGACCTGCCCAATGACGATCTCAAGGGACGAATTATTGGTAAAGAGGGACGGAATATTAAAACTTTAGAAAAACTGACCGGCGTGGAAATCTTGGTTGATGATACACCCGGGGCAATTATTGTTTCCGGCTTTGACCCGATTCGCCGTCAAATCGCTAAGATTGCCTTAGATAAATTAATCCTGGATGGACGAATTCAGCCGGCCCGCATTGAAGAAGCAGTTACCAAGGCCAAGCAAGAAATTACTGAAAAAATTCAAGAAGCTGGTCAGGCGGCTGTTTATGATGTTGGCGTGGTTGGTCTTAATCCTCAATTGATTAAAATCCTGGGCCGTCTCCGTTTCCGAACCAGTTATGGACAGAATGTTCTTTTGCATTCATTAGAAGTAGCTCACTTAGCCGGGGCAATTGCTTCTGAATTAGGGGCTAATGTTGACTTAGCCAAAAAAGCTGGTTTGCTTCATGACATTGGCAAGGCAGTTGACCATGAAATCCAGGGTTCCCATGTAGAAATAGGTAAAAGAATTCTTGAAAAATTCAGCATGGATGAAGAGGTAATTAAAGCAATGCAATCCCATCACGAAGAATATCCCTTTGAAAGTTTAGAATCAATTATTGTTCAAGTAGCTGACGCTATTTCCGGGGCTCGACCCGGCGCCAGAAAAGATACCTTAGAGGCCTATTTGAAACGTCTGGAAGAACTGGAAAAATTAGCTAATTCATTTGAGGGAGTAGAAAAGGCCTATGCTATTCAGGCCGGTCGGGAAATCAGGGTCTTTGTTCGACCCGAGGAAATAGATGACTTAGCGGCTCATCATCTGGCTAAAAACATTGCCGAACAAATCCAGCAAGAACTCAAATATCCCGGTGAAATCAAAGTTAATCTTATTAGAGAAACCAGAGTAACCGAATACGCCCGCTAAAAAATTTCTTATCTTTATGAAAATACTCTTTTTTGGCGATATCGTTGGCCAGCCCGGTCGTCAAGCAATTAAAAAAATTCTGCCCCAATGGCAGAAGAAATATCAACCGGACTTGATTATAGCTAATGGAGAAAACTCAGCTCATGGCAGCGGCCTTACTGAAAAATGTCTAAATGAAATTATGGAAGCAGGTATTGACTTTGTTACTTTAGGTGACCATACTTGGAAACAGAAAGGCATAACCGCTCTTTTAAACGATAAAAAAATGCCTTTAATTAGACCAGCTAATTTTCCACCAGAAGTACCTGGTCAAGGTTATCGTTTGATTGAATTAAGAACCAAAAAGATTCTGGTTATTAATCTGATTGGTCGGGTCTTTATGCACGAAGATTATGATTGTCCCTTCAGAAAGGCTGATGAAATTCTGGAAGAAAAAGCCGAGGAAGCTGATATTATCATTGTCGACTGGCATGCAGAAGCAACTTCAGAAAAAATTTGCTTGGGCTGGTATTTAGACGGTCGAGTTTCCGCTGTTTTAGGCACCCATACTCACGTCCCCACAGCCGATGCCCGCATTTTACCTAAAGGCACGGCCTATATCTCTGACGTGGGCATGGTTGGCGTCAGAGATTCCAGCTTAGGCAGAGACAAGGAAGCGGCTATCAAAAGATTTCTTACCCAAATGAACCAAAAATTAGAAGTGGCCGAGGGACCAGTTGAGGTAGATGCGGTACTCGTGGAAACAGGCGAGAAAGGCAAAGGGAAGAAAATAAAGCCAGTTCAAGAGATTGTTGCCTTTTAAAGGGGGATTTGTTAAAATATTATTAAGAAGTGTAACAAAGGTCGAAAACACAAAATAATGAACAATGAATAATGAACAATGAACAAAATTTAGGAGCCTGGCTCCTTAAGGTTCGCTGTTAATTGTTCTATGTCCAATTGAAATTATGGCTAAAGCCATGACTAAAGAAGAACTAATTGAAGCCGTATCTAAGGTTTGCGATTCTAAAAAACAAGCGGCTGATGCAGTTAATGCGATAATTGATACTATTACCAAGGCTCTAACCAAAGGAGAGAAAATCACCTTAACTGGTTTTGGCACTTTCAGTGTCTCTAAAAGAGCGGCCCGCATGGGTGTTAATCCGCGAACCGGCGCTAAGATCAAAATTTCGGCCAGAACAGTTCCTAAGTTTAAGGCCGGTAAATCCCTTAAGGACGCCGTTAAGTAGGTTTTATTTCTGTTCCGGAACAATAATAAAATCCCGAATAATTCGGGATTTTATTATTAGGGAGCGGGTAACGGGGATCGAACCCGTATTGCAACTTTGGAAAAGTTGCGTAATAGCCATTATACCATACCCGCTTATCAATCAAATTAAGCTATTTAGTTTATTCACATTCACTTTGATCTTCAACAGCTTCAATCCAGCCCATAATCCGCCGGTGCAAACTTTTACCGAATTCCTTTTCCCCAAAACTTTTTGTTTTTAAATGAAAAGTTCCATGTGGCAATTTCCTTTTCTTTCTCTCTGATTTATTGCTTCTTCGATCAATTTGAGTTTTATTAAATTGTTTTTTAGGAATTCCAGTTATTCTTGCCCAGTAATTCAAGGATTCTTCTATATCATTATCTGGATATAAATGCACAGAAGGGATAAAATTTTTCATTTTAAAACCGCAAATCTCCTGAAACCATCTCATTGCTATTTTTATTATCTTAGGATCAGAATTTGTTATTCTAATATTCTCATAAGTCTTCTCCCCATCACCGAGATATAAGCCAACCCCTAATAGAAACAAATCTCTATTGCTTATTTTTCCTATTTCTTTTCTTGCCAATTGTTTCATTATCTGAATATTATCTAACATTTGTTTTCGTTTGGTTTCTGCCATTTTCATCCGTGCTTCTCCAACACGTCTTAATACTTCTTTATTGGGAGTATAGGAGATTTTCTGCAACCAATTACTAAGAGTACCTTTAGCAATCCCTAATTCTTTAGTAATCATGCCATAAGAATAACCTCGCTTTCTAAGATTTATAGTTTTTTCACGTAAAGTTAATGACTTCATATAATCTTGAACTCCTTAACTATATCATAACATACTATATATAAAGGTACAATAATATTATAATAGCCACTATACGATGCCCGCAAAAGCTGGTCGGGGCGACAGGATTTGAACCTGCGATCTCTGACTCCCAAAGTCAGCGCCCTAAGCCACTAGGCTACGCCCCGTTTGATTTTAATTTTATCTTGAACCCGTATCTAAGTCAACAAGAGGTCTTTAATTGGTCTATCTTTTTATTTATGGTATAATTTATAATAAATATCTTCATGCCTCTTAAAAAAATCTGTCAGCAATTGAATTTTATTAAACAATGCCGCAGATACCATCTCTCTCTCTGGCAATGTCCTAGTTTTCTAATTGTCTTAATCGACCTGATTATTATTTCAGCTATGCTGAGCACTTATCTGGTGGCTACTAAATATACCGAACAACCGGAAATTGTTGCTTTAATTGTTATTGGGGTAACGACCATTTTAACCATTATTAGCTATTTTATTATTCAGGGATTTGAACAATTGGCTGAAGCTAACCAACTCAAATCAGAATTTGTTAATATTGTTTCTCATCAGTTGCGCACCCCCTTGACCATCATTAAATGGACAATCAATTTAATGATGAAACAAACAGATAATTTGCCCGAGAAACAATTAGAAAAACTGAAAACAATTAAAGAAAATAATCAACGCATGACTGATTTGGTCAATGATTTACTTAATGTTTCTCGGATTGAGCAAGGGAAATTAGGTCTGCAGCCAGAAAAGGTTGCTTTAAAAGAAGTAATCCAAAATTTAATCAAAGATTATCTTCCTTTGGCCAAGGCAAGTAATATTAGTTTGTCTTTGGAAACAGATAAAAATATTCCCCTTATTTCCATTGACTCCCAAGGAATAAAGGTAGTTCTTCAGAATTTAATTGATAATGCAATTAGATATATCAAAAACAAAGGCCAGGTTAAAATCAGCTTAAAGAGAAAAAAAGGGCTGATTAAATGCCAAGTTCAAGATAATGGAGTGGGCATCCCCCCAGAAGACCAGAGAAAAATTTTCCAAAAATTCTTTCGCAGTCGAAATATTATGAAATACCAAACCGAAGGAACTGGCTTAGGTCTTTTTATTAGTAAATCAATTATTGAGGCCTCAGGAGGTAAAATTGGTTTTAAAAGCCAAGAAGACAAAGGGTCAATTTTTTGGTTTGAAATTCCAATAAAATAATGAGCAGTGAACAAAAATACTAATTCAAGGTTAATCCAAATTGAATTACTGTTAATTATTCGCTGTTTTCTAAAAACATGAAAACAATTCTCTTTATTGAAGACGAACCTACCTTTCAAAAGACAGTCGGTCAATTTTTAGAAAATGAAGGCTATCAGACAGAAAGCGCCTTAGACGGCGAAATCGGCTTGGCTCTGGCTAAAAAACTCAAGCCGGATTTAATTCTTTTGGATTTAATTCTGCCCAAGAAGGACGGTTTTGAGGTTATTGAGGAGCTTAAAAAAGATGCCATAACTAAAGATATCCCGGTGATTATTTTAACTAATTTAGAAGGAGGCACTGATGTAGAAAAAGCTCTTTCTCTGGGAGCAACTACTTATTTAGTCAAAGCTAATTATGAATTAGAAGAAGTGGTTAAAAAGATAAAAGAAATCCTCCAGTAAAATTTTTAATATCTGAATCCTGCCAAGGACTGATAGGAATTATAAATTAGGGTTTTGGATTTACAAATTATGCAGGTTGAAGATTCACAAATCAAGGCCTTTATTCTCGACGCGGGGCTAACTACTCAGGAAAAATTAGACCAGGCTGAAAAAAAAGCAAAAGAAACCAATGAGGAATTGGCTCAAGTTTTAGTTAAAGATAAAATAATCAGCCCAGAACAACTAATCAAGCTAGAGGCCTATATCCTCGGCATTCCTTTTGTCGATTTAGAGAAAGAAACTATCCCTGAAGAAATTCTGCAAATTATTCCCGAACCAATTGCTCGGCGACACAATATTATTGCTTTCCGCAAAAAAGGCAAAGAATTAGAAGTGGCCATGCTTAATCCAGCTGACCTGCAGACGATTGAATTTATTAAAAAGAAATCCGACTTAAAGATCCTGCCTCGGTTAACTAATTCAGCTGGTATTAAAAATGCCCTCAAGCAATATCAAAAAAGTTTAGAAGCCGAATTTGGCGAATTGATTAAAGAAGAGTCCAAGATAGTCACTCTGCCGGAAAAAGAAGGGGAAGAAAGTAAGGAAGAGTTAGAAAAAGCAGCTGAACAAATGCCCATTATTAAGATTGTGGACACGCTGCTTAAGCACGCAATTTTACAGCAGGCCTCGGATATTCACATTGAACCCCTGGAAAAAGAAGTTATTGTTCGTTATCGCCTTGATGGCATTTTACATGATGCCATGACCCTGCCCAAAAAGATTCGTTCCGGCGTGGTCGCTCGAATTAAGGTCCTATCTAATCTAAAATTAGATGAACATCGTTTGCCCCAAGACGGCCGTTTTAAAATTGAAACCGAGGCATACAAGATTTCTTTCCGAGTTTCCATTTTGCCGGTTTATGATGGAGAAAAAATTGTCTGCCGACTTCTCCCGGAAGATGCTAAGGGCTTAACTTTGGAAAAATTAGGCCTAAGAAGTAAAGCCCTGGAAAGAATTCATCAAAATATTAAAAAGCCGAATGGGATGATTTTAGTCACCGGGCCAACTGGCTGCGGCAAAACAACTACTCTTTATACAATTATGGATATTCTTAATGAACCGGGCGTCAATATTTCAACCGTTGAAGACCCGATTGAATACCGCATGCCTCGGATTAATCAAACCCAAGTCAAGCCAAAAATCGGCCTGACCTTTGCCAACGGCTTACGCGCCTTAGTTCGTCAGGACCCGGACATTATTATGGTTGGTGAGATTAGAGATAATGAAACAGCCAGTTTGGCCATCAACGCTGCTCTAACCGGCCATCTGGTCCTTTCTACCTTGCACACCAATAGCGCGGCGGGGGCCTTCCCCCGACTGATTGATATGAAAGCCGAACCTTTTCTCATTGCCTCAACGACCAATGTTATTATAGCTCAGCGGTTAGTTCGCCGACTTTGCCCGGAAACAAAACAAAAATATAAACTTGATTCAGCTGAACTCAAAAGTCTTCAAGACCAATTTGATTTAGAAAGAATTCTTAAAATACTTAAAGAAGAAAAAATTCTTCCCTTAAAGGCCGATTGGTCATCTCTTGAATTTTATCGACCAGGCAAATCAGAAAATTGTCCTGACGGATACAAGGGCCGGATTGGTATCTATGAGGTTCTTGAACTCAGTGAGACAATCAAGGACTTAATTATTAAAGAAGCTACCTCTGGCCAAATTGAAGAACAAGCTAAAAAAGAAGGTTTGCTGACTATGTTTGAGGATGGCTTTATTAAGGCCGCTCAGGGACAAACCAGCATTGAAGAGGTTTTAAGAGTCAGTCAAGAATAAAGGGCTTTATAACAAATCAATGAAGCCAGCAAGCTTGCTGGCTTCGCTAAAAAAACAGTCATGCCTACTTATCTCTACATAGCCAAAACTAAAAAAGGAGAAAACAAGGCAGGAGCTTTAGAAGCAATTAACAAGCATGAGTTAGCAGCTATCCTTAGGCAACAGGACTTAGTTTTAATTTCCGCTGAAACAACTGCTCAAAAAGAAAAAGCTGGTCGTTTTAACTTAAAAGATTTTCTTCAAAGAATAGGACGGATTTCTTTAGTTGAAAAAATGATTTTTAGCCGGCATCTGTCAATTATGATTAAAGCTGGCCTTTCTCTTAATCAAGCTCTGTGTGTCCTGGCCGAACAAACTAAAAATCCAAAATTTAAAAAGATTATTAGCCGGGTAGAGGAAGGCCTCCGCCGCGGTCAGCCTTTGAGCGATTGCTTAGCCAAAGAGCCCAAGGTTTTTAATGAGCTCTATATTAATATGGTTCGGGTGGGTGAAACTAGCGGCAATTTAGACAAAGTTTTAAAGATTCTAGCTGAACAGATGAGGAAAGACCACGAATTAATCAGCCGGGTCAGAGGAGCCATGATGTATCCAGCAGTCATTGTTACGGCCATGATTGGCATTGGTATTTTAATGATGATTATGGTTGTTCCGAAATTGACTGAAGTTTTTACTGAATTTAATATGGAACTGCCCCTAAGTACTCAAATAATCATTGGTTTGAGTAATTTATTAAAAAATCATCTACTTTTAGGTTTAATAAGCTTAATCGGTTTGATTATTCTTCTCCGCTTTGGTCTGAAAAATAAAAAATTCAAAAGAGTCCTTGATAAAATCTATCTTCACTTGCCTATCTTGGGCAGTTTGGTCCAAAAAACTAATTCAGCCCGTTTTGCCCGGTCGCTAAGTTCTTTGATGGAAAGCGGCCTGGCCATTGTTAATGCCTTGCAAATTGTCGCCGGCACCCTGGGTAATATCCATTTCAAAGAAGCTTTAATTAATTCGGCTGAACAAGTCCAAAGAGGCAAAGAATTAAGTCAGGCCTTAAGCAATTATAAAAATATTTACCCGCCCATGGTCATCCAGATGATTCAAGTCGGCGAACAAACTGGCAGCTTGTCCGATATTTTAAAAAACTTGGCCGATTTTTACGAAGAAGAAATTGATAATACAACCAAAAACCTATCTTCTATTATTGAACCGGTAATTATGGTTGTTATCGGAGCGGCCGTTGGTTTCTTTGCTATTTCTATGATTCAGCCAATGTATTCAATGATGGGCGGACTTTAAAAATTTCGGTTTTCAATTAATCAAGCAGCCCTAATGGCAAGGGCTGTTTTTTGTGATATAATCATTAAGATGAGGTATAAAAATGGTTTTACTTTTATAGATGTTTTGGTCGGAACCGCTCTGCTGATTATTGTAATGCTCGGTATTTTCACTGGCTTCCAATTACTTTTTAGGGTCTTAGCTCAGTCTCAAGGCCGGACTGTTGCCTTGGCTCTGGCTGATGAGCAAATAGAAATTATTAGAAACTTGCCCTATCAAGATATTGGCACTCAAGACGGTGTGCCGCCTGGTGAAATTCCTCAAATCAGAACCAGAGAAATAGATAACCGGCTCTACACTATCACCACCGATATTATCTATATTGATGACCCCTTTGATGGAATATCTCCTGATGACGAACTGGCAGCTGATTACAAAAAAGCCAGAGTAGCCATAACCTGGTCAGAACACGAACTGATTAAGTCGGTCGTAGAGATAGCTAATCTTAGTCCGCCTAATTTAGAATCGGAGGTTAGCGGCGGCACTCTTTCAATTTATGTTAATGACAGCCAATCCGGTCAGCCGATTGTTAATGCCCAAACAGAGATAATTAATAATCAAGTTGAACCAGCGGTCTATATTTTTACAACCACTGACGATGATGGCTGGCTTTCTCGCCCCGGTCTGCCTCCTTCAATTGACTATGAAATCCATGTTAGTCAAACCGATTATGACGAACACCGGACTTATTCGGCCTCGGAGTCACTTGACCCGGAACCAGAATACTCTCAAGCCCAGCTTATTGAAGGAGATAAAACAACCAGATACTTCCTTATTGCCAAAACGAGTACTATCAACGTTAAAACAGTTGATGACCAGAATCAGCCCTTATCCCAAATTCCCTTCACCCTTGAAGGAGGCCGGGCCATCGGTATAAATCCCATTGATGACTCAAGGGTCTATTCTTATGAAAACGACTATTTAATTACTGAAACTAGCGGAGAAAAACAGCTTAATGACATGAGCAGCGGCGAATATTATCTTGAAGTAATCAGTTCTGATTACGCTGTTCTAACGCCTAATTTAGAAAGACCACTCATTGTTGAATCAGACATCCAGCAATCAATTACTATTACTCTGGCGCCGGTTGACCAGCCTTGCTTGCGCCTCTTAGTTAAAGATACTTCCACCGGTAATGGTATTTTGGGGGCAATAGTCAGATTATATAACCCGGCCTATGATAAAACTTCTCAAAGTAATGAAGACGGCATTGCTATTTTCCCTTTTGATGAAGAGGATTTAATTAATGGCAATTATACTTTATCGGTTTCTAAAACTGGCTACCAAGATTATTCCGGTCCTCGAACAATTAATGATTTTACCGAAGCAATTGTTGAACTAATTCCTTTGGAATGATGAAATTATTATTCAAAAAGAAGCAAAGGGGATTTACCCTTATTGAGACATTAGTCGTTTTGGGTATATTTATTCTTGCCCTGGGAGCGGTAAACGGTTTTATGATTTATGCTTATCGAGCCAAGGGTTTTTCTCTGGCCCAAGCCATGGCTATTGACAGCGCCCGCAACGGCGTCAATAAATTAACCAAAGAATTAAGAGAAGCTATTCAATCAGACAGCGGCACTTATCTTTTGGCCAGCGGTGAGGATTTTGAAATTATTTTCTATAGCGATATTGACGAAGATGACCAAGTGGAAAGAGTCCGTTATTTTTTAGAAGAGGAAGAGTTAAAAAAGGGGATGATTAAACCGTCTGGAAACCCTGTTGATTATTCTGGCCCGGAAGAGATTAAAACTATTTCTGATTATGTAAAAAATACCAGCTCAACCCCTCTCTTCTATTTTTATGACCAGACCTATGCCGGAAAAGAAACTGACCTGTCCTTAGCTACTCCGGTGCCAGGTGATATTTTAGACGAAATCACTTTAATTGGTATTAAAATGGCCGTAGATGTTAATCCTGAACGAGCCCCCAGGGTTTTAGAAATTGAATCAAAAGTCCAATTAAGAAATACTAAACAGAATTATTAAACAAACAATAGTCACTCCCAGTGAATTTATGCCTTTATCCAACCAACCCAATGAAAAAGGAACTATCTTAACCCTGGTTTTGGTTTTTAGCTCTGTTTTTTTATTAATTTTATCTGGCCTGGTGGGCTATATTTTAATTCAATACAGAAATAGTCAAAGAATGGTCGCCAAAGAGCAATCTTTCCATATTGCTGAATCAGGCATTGAATATTATCAGTGGTATTTAGCCCATGCTTTAGAAGGTCTGAGCGAGTTAGAACAAGCCCAATTCTGGGCTGAGGGACAAACTATTGGCTTTCCCGACCCTTATCAAGGCGACTTTAAAGACCAATACGGGACAATTATTGGTCATTATCAAATAGAAATTACCCTGCCCTTGCCTGGCGGCAATGCGGTCTTGATTAAATCCACTGGTTGGACTAATGATTATCCTCAAATGAAAAGAACTATCCGGGTTAGAAGAAGAAAACCTTCCTGGGGAGAATACGTCATTTTAATTAATCATCGGGCTTACTTGCCCGAAGGGATGACTGTTAAAGGCAAAGCTCATTCTAATGAAGATTTAAGAGTTGATGGAATTATCTATAATTTAGCTACGGCCTCTGAGACGACCCATCCTGACCCCGTCACTGAAGAAGAAATTGAGCCAGGCGTCTGGACAACTAAAGAACCAGCTGAAGTTTTCTTAGGCGGCCGCGAGGATGGCGTGCCCATTATTGATTTTAATGCTCTGCTTGGCAAAATGGACACAATGAAAGATTTGACTTGGGGAACGAACTACTATTTGCCGCCGCCGGAGAAACACTGCTGGCCATTTTGGTGGTTCTGCCTGATTGAGCTTTGGGACCCCTCTGGCTATATTATTGAACTAAAGGATAATTCTACTATTAATATCTACCAGACCAGCGGTTGGAGTTTCTGGGGATGGTTTTTACCTGCTTTCAGTAGTTCGGAGCTTTTAGGTAATTATCCTTGGCCGACCGGCCGGTTGATTTTTACTGAAGCAACTGTCTGGGTTAAAGGAGAAGTCGGTCCTAATCAAATTACTATTGGAGCAGCTAATTTATCAGGCGTTGATTTACCGGGAGCTAATAATTTAGCTGACATTATTATCCAAGACGACATATTACATACTCACGAGGAAGCCGTAGTCGGCTTAATTGCCCAAGATAATATTATGATTGACAAAGATGCTGGTCAGCCTGATTTAGAAATCAATGCCGCTCTAGTGGCTAAAGAGGGACAAGTTGGCCGGGAGGACTTTGGCGACCAATTAGGTACTTTAACCATTAACGGCTCGATTGCGGCAAATTATTTAGGCGAATTCGGCGGCCAATATTGTTTTTGGGCCTGGTGCTGGGCCGCTGGCTTTGCCAATACTGAATTGAACTACGACAATAATCTGCTTTATAACCCACCGCCTTATTTTCCCACTGAAGAAAATTACCAGAACGATATGTGGGAAGAAGTAGAATAAAGTAAAAGATTCAGGAAATATTTTTCAGCTACCACTGAAAAATGTTTCCTGAATCTTTTACAAAAAGTATAGATAATTAAATGGATATTCTTTCTTCACTTAATCCAAAACAAAAACAAGCGGTCACCATTTTAAGGGGACCGGTTTTAGTTATTTCCGGACCAGGCTCGGGGAAAACTCGTTGTTTAACTCACCGCATTGCCTATCTTATCCAGCAAGATATTCCCGCGGCCAATATCCTAGCCGTTACTTTTACCAATAAAGCTGCTGGAGAAATGAAAGAAAGAGTTAAAAATCTCCTATTAAAGGATGAATCTTCTCGTTCTGCGCCAAATATTGGCACCTTTCATGCTATTTGTTTACAAATTCTCCGCCGGGAAATAGATAAATTTCCGCCAGAGGACGGACTAAGGGGATATCAAAAAAATTTCATTATCTATGATCAAACTGACCAGCTCTCTTTAATTAAAAAAATAATCAAAGACCTACAAATTAATCCAGAACAATTCAAGCCAAAATCAGCTAACGAAACGATTTCCCGAGCTAAAGACGAATTAATTGACTGTCAAACCTATCAAGAACAAGCCCAAGAATATTTTCCCCAGACCATAGCTAAAATTTACCTGGCTTATCAAACTGCTCTAAAAAAAGCTAATGCCTTGGATTTTGATGATTTAATTATGCTGACGGTCCAACTCTTCCAGAAAGAGCCGGCTATTTTGAAAAAATACCAGGAAAAATGGCCCTATATTTTGGTTGACGAGGCCCATGACACCAATCTTAGCCAATATACTTTAATGAATTTATTGGCTGAAAAATATAAAAATCTCTGGCTGATTGCTGATCCAGACCAGTCAATATACAGCTGGCGAGGAGCTGACTTCAGAAACATCTTAAATTTTGAAAAGGACTATCCTCAGGCCAAAGTGATTCTTTTAGAAGAGAATTACCGCTCCACTCCCAATATCTTAGAGGCCAGCCACCATATTATCAGCAAAAATACTCAACGCAAAGAAAAGAACCTTTGGACTAAAAATCCCCCAGGAGATTTAATCAATCTTGTTGAATTAGCCAATGAAGAAAAAGAGGGAGATTTTATTGTCGACGAGATAACTAACTTATTTCAAGTTTCAGACTTCAAGTTTCAGGATTTCACTGTCCTTTACCGAACCAATGCCCAGTCGCGGGCTGTGGAAGAGGCCTTTTTAAAAGCAAATTTTCCCTATAAAATTATTGGCACGGTCAGGTTCTATGAGCGAAGAGAAATCAAAGATATGCTGGCTTATCTTAAATTGATTGCTAATCCTAATGATTTGGTTAGTTGCCAAAGGATTATTAACGTTCCCCCCCGACGTTTAGCCAAGTATCAGGGACAGTCCCTAAGATACAGTCCTTCAGAAAAGGACTGTACTTTAGGGACTGTCCCTGAACCACCGCTTAAAAATTTTTATCAATTGATTAATACTTTCCGTCAAACCAGCCAAAAAATGTCTTTAACTAATTTAATCAAAACAATCATCCAAAAAATTGATTACGAAAAATATATTCGCAATGGCCAAGAAGAAGGGGAGAGACGCTGGGAAAATGTCCAAGAACTTTTGACCGTAGCTAATAGATATAATCAGTTGAAACCTGGTTTGAGCTTGGAAAAATTTTTAGAAGAGGTCTCTTTATCAAGTAGTCTTGATGAAGTGGAAACAAAAAAGAACTTAATCAATTTAATGACCTTGCATTGCGCCAAAGGATTAGAATTCCCAGTGGTTTTTATTATTGGCTGCGAAGAGGGAATTTTTCCCCATTCAAGAAGCTCCTTTGACCTTGGACAAATGGAAGAAGAGAGACGGCTTTGCTATGTGGGAATAACCCGAGCCAAACAACGGGTCTATCTTACATTTACCCAACAACGGCGCCTCTATGGCCAAACCATGGTTAATCCACCCTCTAGATTCCTTTCCGATATTCCTGAAGGACTGTCCCTAAAATACAGTCCTTCAAGGACTGTATTTTAGGGACAGTCCTTCATCTATGTTCAAAAAATATCATTTCCAGCCCAGCAAACGATTAGGCCAGCATTTTTTAATTAGTCAAAAAGCGCTTCAAAAAATTATCCAGACCGCTGAAATTTCTAAAAAAGATATTGTTTTGGAAATCGGCCCCGGTTTAGGCGTTCTTACTCAAGAATTAGCCCAGAGAGCTAAAAAAGTTATAGCCGTGGAAAAAGACAAACGAATGGTTGAGATATTAAAAGACGTCTTGAAAGACCACCGGAACACTGAAATTATCCATGGCGATATTCTGGACATAATTAGGGACAGTCCTTCAGATACAGTCCTTGAATCAAGGACTGTATCTGAAGGACTGTCCCTAAAGATAGTAGCCAATATTCCCTATTATCTGACTTCACCGCTTATCCGCCTCTTCTTAGAATTAAAAAATCCGCCTCAAGAAATGATTCTCTTAATTCAAAAAGAAGTGGCTCAAAGAATTTGCGCCAAGCCGCCGAAAATGAGTTTGTTAGCCGTAGCCGTCCAATTTTACAGCCAGCCAAAAATTATTTCTTACGTCTCTAAAAAATCTTTCTGGCCTCAACCCAAAGTAGATTCCGCCATTATTAAAATAGCCCAAATTAAAAAACTAGAGAATATCAACCCAGAAAAGTTTTTCAGAATCGTCAAAGCCGGCTTTGCCAGTCCCAGAAAACAATTAATCAATAACCTCTCTCAAAAACTAAACTTAGACCGGGGAAAAATAAAAAAAGCCCTGACTCAATGTCATTTAGACATTCAAGTCAGGGCTGAAAATTTGTCCGTTGAGGACTGGATTAATCTATCCGCCTCAATGGATAAGCACTAGTAATGTGCCAAACAGTTCCGGAAACCCCCCTGTAATACCCTTTGTCTGGAAGAATATGAAGGTCTTCAGCATGCGTCAAGACAACTTCATCCCGGTTATTGAACCACGTCATCGTTATCGGGACGACCCGTGTCACTTCACGGTCTTTCTCAAAAGGTATGTCAACTTGGCCTGCTGGACCTGTACGCTTACATTCATTAGCAGTGACACAAACCTCCATGCTATAGGCATAACCATTTTTGACAGTGAGAGTAAATCTCCCACTATAAGCAACTGCCCTATATCTCGGTGACTGAACCATCTTCATTTGTTCCGTTGATTGCTTCCAGGCACCAGACGGCGCCTGAACAATTATCGGCGCCGGCGCAGCACAACTAACAAAAGCCGCTATGGCCATTACTATAAAGCTGATTGTCATAATTCTCATTCTTATCACCTCCCTTATTATTGCTCCAAGGCCTTTTTAATTTCCCAAAGTCGCTCTTGGCTAAGATTGTCAGGAGTCAGGTAAATTTTGAATTGACTATATTCGCCTTGCTTAATCCGAGGCAAGGTAACGACCATGTCAGCCCAAAATACTCTCCCGTCAACATCATACCGATTGAGACCCTCACCAGTGGTTGAAAACGGAAGAACTTCTATCCTTTTTGCCTCAAGGTACAATCCTTGTGTATTTACCTGGCTATCTACTCTGTCTAAAACACTCTGATAGAAAACCAACAAGGTATAGTCTAATGGAAACGGCGGCAAGAACAAAGGAACGGTGGTATAGAGACGAGGATTAATCTCATGAGGCCCGCCAGCCGGCCGAGGAATATTAAAACAAACAATAGGAGCCCGGGTAAAAGCATATCTGCCCTTCTTAGTCGCATGAGGAACAAATAAGTTTGGCATCTCTCCAGATGGTCCCCTAAACAAAAAACACAATACCCAGACCTGGGGAGCGCGATGTATTGGCAGAACCATCCCTGGTTGACTGGCTGGTATATTTGTACGATAGCTGCTCGGCCAAACTACATCTTTTGTCGTCTTCCACATTGAGCCGCAACCAGACAAGAAAACTGCCAAAAATGTCAAAATCAATAACGCTGCAAAATTCAATCTTCTCATCTCTATATCTCCTTATCTTAAGGTTATTTTTTTATGTACTTTTTAAAAAACTAATATCCTAATAATACACTATCTATACAGAAAAGTCAAGAGTTTGGGTAATAAGCCATAGAGTATGTTTTGAGAAAACGACACTCCCAAAGGAAACGTTACCCTCAAACATCTGTGGATAAGTGCAAAAAATATAGTTTGGTTTACCTTTAAAAATATTGTATAATTAATAGTAATGAAACCACAAAGATCTTTTAGAAAAATAAATATTGTTGTGGCTGTTTTTGTGTTATTAATCGGCATATCACTTGGCGGTTATTTGGTCTTGAAAAGTAAAATCAGCCAAGCTGATTTTCTTAAAGAGATAGCTCAAAAAATAGAAGACCAAAAAATAATTGATGACCTTGACCGCGACGGCTTGGCTGGCTGGGAAGAAAAAATGCATGGCACTGATCCGAATAATTCTGATACTGATGGCGATGGCTATTTGGATGGTGAAGAAGTAGCGACTGGTTATGATCCGACTAAGCCAGCTCCTAATGATAAATTAGATAGCACCAACAACAACACATCTCAACTAATCAGACCTGAGCCAGGCAACTTAACTCAATTACTAAACTATATTTTAGCTAATCAAATAAAATCCGGTCAGATGCCCCCTTTAGCCAGTAGTCAAGACATAAACTCTTTGGGACCAATTTTTGAAACGGCTATAGATGAAAAAGTTAGCCAAGCCCTCCAAAAAGCCTCAGCTAATTTCTTATTTGAATTTATCCCGCTCTTCCAAAAAGAACAATTTAATTTTGAAACTAGTCCAGAGAATAATTTAGCGGCTATTCGAAATTACGCTAAAGAAGCCAGTCAAAAAATAGGTCTAATTGATTCCTGCCAAGATATCAATAATCCTAAGAACGATGCGGAAATTATCCAAGAAGGCATTGATACTAAAAACTTTAAACAAGTTAATTGCTTGACCAATACTTATCTCCAGGCCTATGAAGAACTATTAAAAATACCCATACCCTTGGACTGGCTTGATATCCATAAAAAATTTCTAACAATTTATTGGAACTTTCATAAGGTTTATCAATATATCCCAAAATACGAAAACGATCCTCTTAAGGGAACAATTGTCTTAGAAAAATTTGAGCAAACTACTAAAAACTTTGCTGACCTTTTGAAAGAAATGAAGGCCGATTTAGACAGCCGTTAAAATAAAATGCCTCTTTTCCAAAAACCTATTTCTCAAAAATCAATCGCCGTTATTTTAATCATGGCAATCAGTTTTTTGGTTGTCAGCCCAATTTTGCTCTTGCCTCGTTCAGCTAACGCTATTGGTTGCCCGGTTTTTGAAACAGCCAGTGTGCCAGAAACGAAACAAACTGTTGTACAAACAGGTTGGCGAGCGGTGACCAAGGCCTATGAATCAGGAAGTTTAACGGCTGCTCTAACTACGGCAGCCGAACAGATCTGGGCCAATGCCCAAAAGATTGTTACCTGGATGAAAAATGTTCTACTTAATCTCCTGCTCCACCAAGTCTTAGCTCAATTAACCAATGATATCGTCAACTGGATTCAAAATGGCGGTGAACCAAGATTTATGTCAATGAGTTTAGATGATTATCTGGGAGATGCGGCTAATAACGCAGTCGGCGCTTTTATTGACCAATATTTAGGAGCTGGCTGGCTGTGCGAACCATTTGATTTAGATATTAAACTAGCTATCTTGGATGTGCCTACTTTTCAAGAAGAAGTCGGGTGTTCTCTTTCGGATATAGTCAGTAACATAAATGACTTCTATGACGATTTTTCTCAAGGCGGCTGGAAAGGCTGGATTGAACTAAGTAAACCAGCAAATAATTTTTATGGAGCTACTTTATTAGCTCAAGCCGAAAAAATGGCTGTTGAAGAAATAGCTAAAAAAGAACTTGCAGAAGATATGGAGATGGGACAAGGATATTTAAGCCCTAAGGACTGCAATTGGTACGATGCTAATAGTAATTTAGTAGAAGAACAAAAAGACGTTTGGGGAACACCACCTTTGCCAGGCCCTTGCCAACCAATGCAACCAATAGACCCGCATAATCCAGGCGCCACAGTAGGTGGTTTTCAGGGCCCCTGCTATAAAAAATGTAAAATCCTCACCCCAGCTTCTTCGGTGAACAGAATAGCTAATGACGCCATTGGTAATTTTTATAGTCAAATTAACGCTCAAATATCAACTATTGATGCCGGTCCTTATTCTGTTTATGTTCAGGCTCTTGCCAGCGCTCTTGTCAACAGGATAACAACAGAGGGCTATGATTTTCTTATGGACGCAGGTGAGCCAGAACCTACTTATGGCGACATTGGCGCCTCGGCGGCCATCGCCGACATAACCAGTCCGGAACAAGCTATGCAAGACCAAACTTATGCTAATTCCTTAATCGGCCAACTTGATCTTCTTGAAGATTACACTGATGATTTTCTTGACGAACAACAAACTAATTTAGCTGTTTTACAGTTAATCTCCACTACTTACGAGGATGGCGTTGTTCCTGCTCTAGATGGTGTAATTACTGGCTATTGTACCTCTACTCATCCTAGTTATGTTACTTGGGCGACAAACGAAAAAGATTACATACAAAATAGTATAATCCCATCCTATAATACCCTGATTGACCAAGTAGAAAATACGGAAATCCCTGACACTCTTTCTCTGGTTAGTAATATTGCTTCATCTGCTTCTCTAATTGAAGATTTTAATGCCAAAGCTGATGATTGGTTAAATATTTGGGAAGATACGGCTGGCAATCTAGCAAACCCTGACTTGCAAGTGGCTGGCGATACTATGAATGATAGTAAAATATTAGCCGTTGAAAGCGTTCAAGGAATACTTACAATAACCAATGGAACATACTCGGCTAGTGACTTCATTGGTCTTTATGGCGAAGTTCAGGAAGCCATCAGTAAAATAGTTCAAGTAAGTCAGGACTTAATCACCGAAAGAGGCAATGCCGATTGGCCAGAAGCAGGTACTTTATATGAAAAATTAGAAACTGCTGCTGATCTCAAAGACCAAGCTGATAATAAGTCGAGTGAGTGCTATAATGACTATTTTGGCGGAAATGGAGCTTAATTAAACAAAGACTCAATATGCCTTCGCTAAAAGATATTCTCATCTTAATTTTTGTTTTATTTGGCTGTCTGGTTATTACTCTTTTTAGTTACAAACAACCAGTTAGTGAAAACCTTCAACAAGCTAAAACATCCAAGGCCATCTTAAGCGAAACCTCGTATCAGGTAAAAGCTTTAATCTGGAACGAAACTAAAGACCTTGAAGAAAGGACTAATAATCAACCCCAAAATAACGAAGAAAATCAGAATGAATCCAGAAGTCCTGAACCCATCCAGAATAACTCTCAACAAGCTAAAGAATCCGATGAAATAATAAGGAATCCTGAGACAATCTTATCTTTGGAAACTATCTTAGCTGAAGTTGAAAATTTAGCTTCAGAACTGAAATTAGAATTTGAAAATATTCAGAAACAAAAAGAAAGTTGTCCTTCTTGCATTGAAAGTAATCAAACTGATAATTCTGCAGAAACGGATCAAGAAGAAAATAAATGTATAGCCGGAAACGTTGATGCAGAGAGCGATTTTTGCAAAGAGGTCTGTGCCAGAAGAGAAGCAGAAATTAAAAATGAAAATACTCAAGCCGGTTTGTTTTTGCCTTTTATAATGTTTGTGCGAACAGCATTGGCATTTGACCCTTGTATGGCTTGTGGTCCTTGCGCCTGTTTATGCCATTGTTGCGGCCCGGTTTGTTGCATCTGAAGACCTTACATAATAATACCTCCGCGTTTGTTGTTACTGCAGAAAATTTATATTAATCTATGTCCATTTTTTTTCCCAAATACAAAAAACTTATTTTAACTTCATTGCTGATTGTTTTAATTAGCTCTTTAGGAATTTTTGTTTTGGGAGTAGGAGAGATAAAGGCAATGTGGCCATTTGATAAAATATTAAATATTGATCCTTATGCAATAGTTACCGGTATAATCGCCGCAATAGGAATAGCCATAAGTTCTCTGGCTCTTTTGGTTTTCTGGCTAGTTTCCATGATTTTTGAATTAGCTCTTGGCTTGGGAACATTTACCGATGCTGGAGTTGTTCAAATGGGTTGGAAAATCACCCGAGACTTGGCTAATATGTTCTTTGTTTTAATTCTCTTGACTATTGCCTTGGCCACTATTTTACGAATAGAAACCTATGGCATGAAATCTCTTTTACCAAAATTAATCATCGTGGCTCTTTTAATTAATTTTAGCTTAGTTTTCTGCGGAGTAATTATTGATTTTACCCAGGTCTTGACTTCTTTTTTCTATGACCAAGTAAGTGAAGCAACTGGAATTTCAGCCCAAATAGCTGGCATCCTCAATATGCCAAAACTTTCCAAAATGAATCCAGATGCCAATGTTGCAGAAAAATTAGCCGCTGGTACAGGGGGTATATTTATGATGATTTTTTCCATATTCTTTGGAATAGCTTTGACTCTAGCGGCCAGCTTAGCCGTTGGTATAGGCGCTTTCTTTTTAATTGTTCGGTTAATTGTGCTCTGGATTCTATTGATTTTAGCTCCCATAGCTTGGTTCTTGGGGATTTTGCCAGCCACGGCTAATCTTTTCAAACAGTGGTGGAGCACTTTCTTAAAATGGGCTTTTTTTGCGCCGATTTACATGTTTTTTGTTTATTTAGCCATCAAAGCAGCTGACGCCGGTTCTTTTACTTCAATCGTTCAAATAGAAATGCAAAATATCGTTAATGCTTCTGGCTTTAAAGAAACCTTGTGGAGTACCTTAACGTCTAGTCCTGTCTTACTCCTTCAATTCTTAGCGATTTTAGGCCTGCTCTTCGGCGGTTTGATTGCCGCCCAAAAAATGGGTGTCTATGGCGCCCAAGGAGCCATGGGCATGGCCAAATTCTTTGGTAAGGGAGCGGCTAGTTTATCCAGTCGATGGCTGGCTAAAAGAGAAATACCTGGCGTAGCAGGAATTGGTAAGGGTATGAGCAAAATGGCAGGAAAACTAAGAGCGCGAATGCCTGGATTAGCTGCCAGATTAGAAACAGCTGGCAAAATTGCCACTAAGACCAAAGGTAGAGGCGCATTAAGTCCAGGAGCCTGGCAAAGAGCTTGGGTGAAACGAAGACAACGAGCTGAAGCAGAAAGTTATTCTGAAGGAATAGGCAGCTTAGAGGATATCTTAGATTACGCTTATAGTGGCGGCAAAGAATATAATAATCGACAATACCGGGCCACTCTTGACCTAGGCCAACAAAAACTTAGGGAGTTAAAAGAAACAGGTGATACTTCTCAACCCCAATTAATCAACACCGTAAAAGCAGGCATTAGAAAAGGCGGCATCGGAGGCAAAGCCGAAGTCATGGCAGCTATGTGGCAGTTATTTGCCCAGGCCGATGAAGAAGGCTTAATGGCCGACAAAGAATTAGGCAAAGATTATAATTTCAAAACTGACCCAATTAATATTCAAAGATTTATTAAAAAACATATTGGCGAAGGCGACAATGAAAAGCGATTTGCGGGTAGCTTAGGCAACATAGCTAGATTAGCCGGCATACCTCAATATGACGGCATGACTGAAACCGATCCGGCAACCGGTCAAATAGAATGGACCGACGAAGGCAAAATAGGGGTAAGCGGCGCTATTCAAGCCTCTAAGATTTGGTCCCAAAATAAAGCTAGAATCCTCGCCCGACGAACCTATGGTGTTGAAGACGAATCAACCGGTAAATTTAATGGGTTACATACTGCCAGCAAAGAACTACTTAGACGCATTTCCACGGAAGATATTAACGAAGTGAAAAATATTTCAACTTATACTAAACAATGGCTGGTTGAGGGAGAAAAAAGAGCTGGTTATCTTCAGAAATTTGCTGATGAAATTGAAGCAGGATATGAAACAAAATACGAAACTGAAGAAGGAACTATGGGATATAAAGCTGATAAAGAAAAAGCTGAAATACTTAGAGAATGGATAGGCAAATTAGAAAAGCAAATGCCGGGGAAATAAACCAGAGGATAGCCGCATTACTCCATCTACTGGCAAGAACTTTAGAGAAGCCCGTGGCAAACAACGACCAGGAGCTTCGGGTTAATAGCTAATCTAAAACATGAACAATCAATTCAACCAAGAAAAATTTCAAGAAATTACCAAAGAGATTATTCGGATTGAGGATATTAGTCAGGCTAGAACTTTAATTGTTAAAATAGACAACTTACTCAAAGAAAAGCCTGATTTATCAGTCAACCAACCTCAACTTTATCAATATTGTCAAGATATTTTAATCAAACTCAGATTTGTTGCTTTAACTACTTTACCAGATCAACAAGCATTTGATTTAATTAAAGAGCATTTTTTAGATGCCCTAAAAACAGGAATAGACATCTATCGAATTTTAGAAATCGATCTTTGTTCTCGGCCTGTTTTTGCCCGCGGCGAATTTAAAAAAGGGACTCGCCAGGCCCTTAAGGAAAATCGACAAAAAATTGGCAGTCAGTCATTAACTATCGAAGGAAAACCAACTCCCCAACCACCGACTCTGAAAAATTGGCTTTTGGATTATGATAGCGAAACAGGCAATGAAAAACACTCTGGATTAGAACGAGGACAATACTTAGCCCAAAATCCTAATGTTAGGAAACTAGAGCAAATAGAAAAAGATTTACTTAGAAAAGTTCTTAAATTTTATGATGATCTTAAGCCTACCCCTGTATCACAAACTGAAAAATGGATAAAAACAGCTAGAGATAAAGGGCTGATTCCTCCTTTAGAAGAATCGGAATCAGAAGCTCTCTCGTCAACCCTGCCTCCAGGCACTCCCCCAGAAACCCTCCTTCCTCGACTAAAGGCCGTCCCCCCATTAACTCCTCGTCCGCTGGCTGATCAGCCAACTCCCTCTTCGCCAACCCGAATAACTCCCTCTGAACCAGTCCCTCCTCCTCAACCTGCCTCGCCTTCTCTCCATGAACCAGCTAAGCCGAAGGAGCCAGCCCGCCGCGATATTTATCAAGAACCCGTTGAAGGACCGCCTAACCCCAGACGATTTGAACCAAGAATAGAAGGAAATGTGGTTGATTTAAAAAATAAATAAATATGAAATTCGATGTTCCTCAATTTATTGAAGTAGAGGATAAGATAATCGGGCCATTGACCCTAAAACAGTTTCTCTACATCGGCGCTGGAGCGGGCCTGCTCTTTCTACTTTGGTTTTTTCTTAAATTAGGTCTCTTTATTACGATAGCTATCCCAATTGGTCTTCTTTGCGGCGCTTTAGCTTTCTATAAGGTTAATGGTCGACCCTTTATTTCTTTCTTGGGCTCCTGGATTAAATATCTAAGAAAACCGAGATTGTATTTGTGGAGAAAAAAATAATGCCTCAACAACAAAAATCAGCTTCCATTCAACAACATTTATCAATTAAAGAGATTAAAGATGATGTCATTGTCCTAAAAAGCGGCGGCTTGCGGGCTATTTTGATGACCAGCAGCTTAAACTTTGCCCTTAAATCAACTGAAGAACAAGATGCCACCATCTATCGCTACCAAAGTCTCCTTAATTCCCTTGACTTTCCCATCCAAATCGTGGCCGCCTCTCGAAAATTTGACATCACTCCCTATATTGAAATATTAGAACAAAAACAAACTCAACAGGAAAACGAACTCTTAAAAATCCAGACCTCAGAATACATTGATTTTATCAGAGAATTGACTGAAATGACTAATGTTATGACTGAATCTTTTTATTTAGTCATTCCCTATAGTCCATCAATTACTAAAAAAGGAGGGTTTTTCAGTAAGTTTTTTAACAAAGGTGAAAAACAACCAGCGGTCCAGGAAGAACAATTTCAAGAACTTAAAAATAATCTCTGGCAAAGAATAGAGTTTGTCGTTTCTGGCCTGCGAGGAATCGGTCTTAAGGCCGTCCCCTTAAAAACCGAAGAAATAGTTGAGCTTTTCTATAAATTATATAATCCCAGCGCTAAAGAAGAACCAGAACTCCAAAAAGCTAAAGAATTGAGAGTCCAATAAAAAAATGTCACTATTTAAAAAACCCGAAAAAAAAGAATTTCCCGAAATAAGCGAAGGAACCAGCTTGGTTGATATGATTGCCCCAGCTGGCCTGAAAATTGATTCTAATTATTTTCAAATTGGTGAAAAATACGGCCGAACCATTTTTGTCTTTACTTATCCGGCTGTTTTGAATACTGGCTGGCTTTCGCCTCTGATTACTCTTGACCAGGAAATGAATATTGCTCTATTTATTCATCCTTTTGAAACGGGTGTTATTTTGAAAAACTTAACCAAAAAAACAGCCCAAGTCCAGTCCCAAATGTCTCTCCAACAGGAAAAAGGTAAAGTCCGCAGCCCGGTTTTAGAAGCAGCTCTTAAAAATATTGAGGAGCTGCGCGATAAACTCCAGCAAGGCGCAGAACGGCTTTTCAAATTCGGCCTTTATATTACTTTCTTTGCTGATTCCGCTAAAAAATTAGATGAAATTGAAAATAAAATCAGGGCCCTCTTGGAGAACCAGAGTATTTATGCCAAACCAGCTGTCTTTCAGCAGGAACAGGGCTTTATCTCCACTCTCCCCTTAGAAGAAGATAAACTCCTTGTTCACAACAGTTTAAATACCGCCTCTCTTTCCTCTACCTTTCCTTTCATCTCTTCTGATTTGACTGATAATAAGGGGATTCTTTATGGCATCAACCGGCATAACAACTCTTTAATTCTATTTGACCGCTTTAGTTTGGAGAATGGGAATATGGTTGTATTTGCAAAAAGTGGTAGTGGCAAAAGTTATTTTACAAAGTTAGAAGTTTTGCGTTCTTTGATGCAAGATACAGAAGTGATTATCATTGACCCGGAAAAAGAGTATAAATATTTAACAGAAACAGTTGGCGGTAGTTTTATTGATATTTCCTTAACTTCGCCAAATAATCTTAACCCGTTTGACCTGCCTATCCCTGGACCAGATGATAAGCCAGCCAACCTATTAAGAAGTAATATCATTAATTTAGTCGGTCTTTTAAGAATGATGCTTGGTGGTCTGACCCCTGAAGAAGATGCCATTATGGACAAGGCCTTAACTCAAACTTACGCGGCTCGCGATATTACGCCGGAATCTGATTTCAGTAAAATTAACCCGCCTTTAATGGGGGACCTTTATGCCATTTTAAAGGGAATGACCGGCGGCGAAAGCTTGGCTACCCGCTTAGAAAAATATGTTAGCGGCAGTTACGCGGGCTTTTTCAACCAGCCAACCAATGTTCAATTAAAGAATAAATTAGTTGTTTTTAGTATTCGGGATATGGAAGACGAATTAAGACCGCTGGCAATGTATGTTATTCTCCGCTTTATCTGGAATATTATTCGTTCAGTTCAAAAAAGAAGAACGTTGCTGGTTGACGAAGCCTGGGTAATGATGCAGCACGATGACGCCGCTTCTTTCCTTTTTGGCATTGCTAAAAGATGCCGCAAATATTATCTTGGCTTAACCACTATTACCCAAGATGTGGCTGATTTTATGAAATCTAAATATGGCAAGTCGATTGTGACTAATTCTTCTTTACAGCTTCTCTTAAAGCAGTCGCCGGCCACGATTGAAGTAATCAAAGAAACATTTAATCTAACTGACCAGGAAAAATATATGCTTTTAGAATGTCCTGTAGGCGAAGGTCTCTTTTTTGCCGGTCTGAAACATGTAGCTATCAAGATAATCGCCTCCTATACCGAAGACCAAATCATAACCTCTGACCCAGCCCAGTTATTAGAAATACAAAAAGCTAAAGAGGAATTAGCCGAAGAGGAGGGAGTGACAGCTGAAAACGAATCCATTCCTCAACCAACGGCCGCGCCGTCTGTGCCTGAATCTACGCCTGAAACCTCCTCTGAACCAACGGCGGAACCTGCTACTGAATCTATCCTTGAGCCTTCTACTGAACCCGTTGCTAAGCCGGTTACTGAACCTGCTCCTCAACCCGCCCCTGAACCCATACCCGAACCTGTTCCCAAAGAAGAAAAAGATACTGCCTATTAATCCCCATAATGATGAGCCCCTAATAAAAAAACGATGCCTGATTATAGCGCCCAACTTAATCAAGACAGAGCCAAAGACTCTAAAAAGACAGTCAAAAAGAAGCCGAAAGCAGTTCAACCAACCAGCGAAATTACTGATGTCGAATTTATGATTATTGGTGCCATAGGAGCCACTAATGACTTATGTGACTGGGTTGGCCTAGATTTACTTCTTTTTAGGATGATTGACTTAGTAACCGCCGGCATCCTCGGACTCTGGTGTTTAATACGGCTCCATAAATTTCCCAGCGCCAGATTTGGCCTAACACTCTTAGTCGAATTAATCCCCGGATTAGGCGACATATCGCCAACTTGGACTATTTTTATTATTAGTGTATATGCTGAACAAAAAGGATATCTGCCCAAAACCTTAACCAAATTAACCAAAGCAAAATGAATAAAAAACAAAATCTAATTAGTTATCTTCCTCTCTTGCTTTTTGTTTTCTGTTTTCTGTTATTTTTCCCAGTTCAAAGCCAAACCTCAGAAATCAACATCACATTGACTTGGTCAACTGATACTTATGTTCCTCTTGATTATCCAGGCAAAGCCCTGCCCACTAGAGGAAGCACTATAGAGGTAGCAGCTAATGTTGATTGGCCAGCTAAAGCACAGAAAATTAATCCCCACGAATTAGTCTATAATTGGTTCCTTGATGACCACATTCAAAAGGCAGATTCTGGACAAGGCAAACAAACTTTCCAATTCAATATCGGAGATAGTCTTACACGCCGACGCTTAGTTAAAGCGAAAATAGAAAATACAGAAGGAATCCTCATCGCCTCAACGCCTTCTTATCTTTCCATAAAACCTCACCAGCCAGAAATTATTCTTGAAGCAAAAATCCCATCCTTAGAACCCTTAAATTCAATCCCGAAGTATCAAATCTCCTCTAATCAGGAAATAGAATTTGCAGCTAAACCTTATTTCTTTAATATTAAAGATAAAGATGAGTTGAATTATCACTGGAATTTGGCTGGAGAAGAGGCCTCTCAAATCAGCCCTGATAATCCTAATGTTTTTATCTTGAAAATTGGTCAAATAAGTCAATCCATTAAACAAGAGTTAGCCGTTGGAGTAGAGAATAGAAATAATCCTCTTCAAAAAAGCCAGATGACGGCGGCAATAATTCTTGTCCCGTAGGATTGCGGGATTAATTCTATGAAAAAAATCTTCTTTATATTCTTATTATTAATTATTTTTTATTCTTTGTTCTTTGTTCGCTTTACTTTGGCTGATTATAAAATAGAAGTGGCTATCCCCGGCGGACCGGCAGCTGGAACAGAGGTAACTTTGACGGATTATATCCGCTATATCTATCTTTTTGGCTTATCCCTGATTGGTATAACTGCTTTAGGCGCCCTGGTTTACGGCGGTTTTACTTATATGCTTTCGGATACAATTACCTCAAAAGACGATGCCAAAAAATACATTTGGGGAGCAATTTCTGGCTTGGTTTTAGGCCTGGCTGCTTATTTAATTTTAAACACCATTAATCCGGATTTAGTTAGTTTAGAAAAACCATGCAGTCTAGATAATTGTCCAGCCAGATGTGAAATACCTTGCGATACTGCTGCTAGTTATTATTGGAATTCCATCTCTTGCCAATGTGAATTAATGATAGGTCCTTAATACTAACCTAACTATAATAAAACCATTAAAATCATATGTCTCTTAAAAAAATCCTCATTATCTTAATCATCCTACTTGTCCTTGTAGTAGGTTTTTTAGTCGTTTATAATTTTTTCCTTAAAAAAGAACCAGCTCCACCATCTACTCCACCAACCACAACCACTCCAACAACATCGCCAACTGGCCCCATCCAAGCCCTCTCCCAAGACCCAGTTTTATCACCAACCATTGACGGTCAAAAGGTGAAATATTATTCAAAAAACAATGGTCAGGTCTTTGAGTCAAACTTTGACGGTTCATCCCAGGCTCGCTTATCTTTTAATATCCTTCTTAACCTTCTGAAAGTCATTTGGTCACCAAACAAAGATAAAGTGATTGCTATTTTTGAAGAAAGTGGCTTATTAGAAAAATATCTCTATGACTATAATACAGATGTAGCCACTGCTTTAGATAAAAAAATCCGCTGGATAACTTGGTCGCCCATTGAAGACAAAATCGCTTATCAATATTATAATTCTCAGACCGAAGATAATAACATCAGCCTAGCTAATTCCGATGGTTCTCAATGGACAAATATTCTGACTACCCGAATGAAAAACTTAATTGTGGAATGGCCAAGTTCAGGTCAAGTATCTATTAGAACCAAGCCGAGCGGTTTAGCCCAAAGTGTCGTTTATACGATTGATTTAGCGACTGGTGATTTCCAAAAAATCATCAGTGAAACTTATGGCTTAACTGTTCTTTGGTCGCCTTTAGGAGATAAACTACTTTTTTCCGAAACCGATAATCAAGGCAAGAATCTCAAATTAAAAATAGCTGACTTGGCTAAGTCAACTACTGGCGAATTAAGTTTTGCTACTTTGCCCGAGAAATGCGTCTGGAGTCAAGACAACCGAACTATTTTCTGCGCAGTGCCTAAAAATATCTCTGACTCAGCTACCCTACCAGACGATTACTATAAAAAGCAAGTTTCCTTTACTGACGAGTTCTGGGCAATTAATTTAGATACTCAAGAAACAATTAGAATTTTTATTCCAGAAAACAAAGTGACAGCCACTTATGATGCCAAACAATTACTTTTATCTCCCTTAGAAGATTATATTCTCTTTATTAATCAGAAAGATGACTTGCTTTATAGTTTAGAGCTATAATCGGCAACAAGGAAGAAATGAAAATAAATTTTCATTTCAACCGAGTGAACTGATTAGAAGCCATGCCTATAAGCAGCCAGAAAATAATTGATAAATCGTTTTTCCAGTAGGTAGTATCAACTAAGCCATGGATAAGAATATAAATCATGGCTGCTATCAGAATAAATGATAACTTTTTAGGAGTTTGTTTGGGAATGACACTCCCGAAAAATTTAAATAACAACCAGATAAAACCAATTAAGCCCAGTAGGCCGGTTTGCAGCCAAAAAGCCAGAAAAAGATTATGGGGTTGAGGGACGGACCATTCTAAATAAGGCGGTAATTTAGTTTGATAATCTAAATAATATTCTTGAAACATACCCGGACCAATCCCAATTAAGGAGTGGTCTTTTATTATTGTCCCAGCGCTTTGCCAGATAATTAGCCGTGATTGCCAGGAAGGATAAGAAAAATCAAGAAAACCCTGAAACTTTTGGCTAGGTATTTGCCAGACAAAGGAGAAAACGACCAATAAAATAAAAAAACTGGTTAGGTAAAAAAAATGCCTTTTGTTTTCAGGAGTCCGACTCTTAAAAAAAATAATTAAAACAAAAATTAAAGCGCCTCCTATTCCTAACCAAGCGCCATAAGAATAAGTTAAATAAATAACAGTAAACAATAAACAATCAGCCGTAAACAATAAAATTCTGGAAATCTTCTTTTTAAAAAAAGGATATAAATAAAAAGACAAAATTAAAATAGGCGATAAATACATGGCTAAATGATTGGGTGAAAGATAAAAAGCCCTTAAGCGACCATCATAGGTTAGATTGTTATTCAACCAATAAAAAAAGGCGACTAAAGCCACGCCGGTTCCTGATAAAAATAAAGCGAAAAGAATGTCTCTGACCCGCTCTTTGCTTTTTAGATAACTGATAATGATAATAAAGAAAATCAGAGGAATAATAAACCAGCTTTTCCAAATACCAGCGCTGGTTATTGTATCGACTGAAAAGAGGGTGGCCAGAGTTACGCCTAGAAAAATTAGAAAAACAGGAAAAAAGAAATTTACCTTTTTCAATTGGCTAGAATTAATCCGAATTCTTGAGACCAGCCAAATAATAAACAATCCGCCAATCATCAATTCCAAAAGATTAGTCGGAATCCAGCCAATCCTCAAACGAATTAAATAAAGAGGCAAAGATAAAACTATTAAACAAATACTGAAATGAATAATTTTTTGAAGCATAGACATCAAGAACAGTCCTTGAAATTAACTACAATAGACGACAAACCAAGAACAATCATCAAAAGAGCTAAAATGGACGGATGATAAATAGGGGTTTCAAAAAAACTATGGACTGAAAAATAGACTAAAGAGCCAATTAAGCCAATTCTTATTATAATCCGACCCTTATTAAAGTCAGCCCCTTTGGTAATTCTAATTTGCCAAAATAGTTGTCCTATCGTCCCTAGAATTAAAACTAACCAAACTATTAAAGCAAAAATGCCTATCTCTGAAAAAATATCCAAATAAAGATTATGAGCCGTAATCGGGTTACGATAGCCAAAATCCGGATCAACTAATAGAGAATAGTTGCCTAAACCGACTCCTTGCCAAGGGCGCTCCCAACCGGCCAGACCAGCTTGCTGCCACATTTCCAAACGGCCAATATTGGAGCCGTCGCTCATATCAAAAGAAGAATAAAACCTGTCAGCAATGGGGGTAATTGGAATAATAAAAATCAAAAGAGATAAACCAAGAAGCAGAGCTATTTTTTTTGCTTTTAAATATCGCCAAAAAAGTCCGGCCAAAACCAAAAAAGTGGCCATAATGGCAAAATAAGCGCCGCGAGCGAAAGTCAATAATAATGCGATAAAAAGCGAAAAATACAAGCAATAAAGAACCAGTGAATTAAGAAAACCAGAAGCCATATTTTTGTATTTCAAGGACAGTAACACAAGTACCAAAGGTAAGATCAAACCTAGATAAAAAGAAAGCATGTGAGGGTCGGAAAAAAGAGAAAAAGCTCTTAAAATAGTGCGACCATCAACATTAACCAGCCAGCTGGAATAAGCCAAAATTAAAGCGCCAAAATTAAAGCCAGAAAAAACAGGCACAATCTGCCAAGCCCAAAACTGACAAATTTTATCCAGACCAAAAATAAATGGGGCAATAAATTGCCCCAAACCAATCAAGGCAATTAAACCAGCTCCATCCGTCAAGGCAAAAATAATCTTTTTAATCTTTAGCCAGTTATCGGCCAAGGCCATGACTAAAAAATAAAGAGGGAAAATAGAGAGGAAAAAAACGAGTTTTCTTAATCCCCAAATAATGTTTTCAGCGCCGATTAAAGAAAAACCAGCTAAAATAAAAAAAAGAAACAAACCAATGCTCTGAAGATTTTTAAAACAAGTCCAGCCAATCAAGCTCTTCGTTATAAGAGCCTTAACCGACCAAACAACAAATAACAAAATGATAAAAACTCGCAAGGAAGCCAAATCAAAGCCAATCCCAGGATTTAAGGCAATCTGAAAGGGAAGATAAACGATTAAAAGAAGAAGCCACTTAAACATGCTAATTTTGTCGAAATTTATGAGTGTAGCGAAATAAATTTCGCTATAAAATTGAGCACCCAGCCCCCTATGCTTTAACTGTAAGTCATAGAGCCAAAAAGTAATTTATATTTATCAATACTTAATTATTGCTAAGTTACAGATTAGGGGGCTAGGTAAAGATTTGGTAACTAAATTTTCTTCGCTATCGCTCGAAAATTTAGGCCAAGTTCTTTAAAACCGCCGATTACCCATAAAAAGCCGAAATAAACTAAAATAGCCAAAATAATTAAGATAAACAAATTCCCGCCAGCTAAGAAATAAAGCAGACCAGCCATAACTAAACCAGCTAAGATGTATTTAAATATAGAACTAAAACAAGGAAGAGTTTTCAATGATTGATAAAGTACAACAAGCATTAATGTTGTGACGATTAATTCAGTAAAAAGAGTTGTGCCGGCGGCGCCGTAATAGGAATACCTAGGAATAAAGATAAAATTAGTCACTAAATTAATCACTGCTCCAGCGCCGTAAACATAAATTAATTTTTTTTGTTTCTCTAAAGAAATAATCATATTAGAAAAAAGAACTCCTAAGAAAATAATGCCGGCCGCGATAATTAAAATATTTAAAACACCCGCCGATAAAATGAAATCTTGACCAGCAATTAAAATAACTATCTGTCGGGAAAGAAAAAATGTGCCGATGATTAAAGGAATAGCAAAAATCAGCAAAATATCTAAAGTTTGCTGGGTAATCTTTTTAAACTTTTCCCTGGCTGAAAAAGCGTATTCAGAGAGCAAGGGCATAACCAGGCCAACAAACATAGCCGGAAAAAAAAGTAAACTTTCTAAAAACTTGTAAGCTAAACTATAAATACCAACGTCGGCTGGACTTTTCATTAGAGAGAGCATAATTGTATCTATCTTGAAATAAACCATCGTAAAAATAATGGCCAAAGCCAAAGGAAGAGATTTCTTCAACAAACTACGCCAAAAGGAAAAATCGAATTGAAAAGAAATAGGAACGTATTTTTGACTAAAGATAAAAACCAAAAGAAAACTAATAATAGCCCCACCAGCTATAGCGCTAACAATAAATAGAAAACCCTTCCCTTGCCAAATAAAAAAGACGACTAAGCCCAATTGGATAAGTCGTCCTAAAAATTCAGCCAAAGCCACTTCACCCATACGTAAGTATTTCTGAAAAATACCGATTAAAACCTGCTCATTGGATAAAAACCAAAAACCAAGAGCGCCAATCAAAACACCTAATTTAATCTGAGAAGGATAGGGAAAGAAATAAACAATTAAAGGAGCAGAGGCAAAAATAAAAAAGCCAGCCACAAATCTTAAGGTAAAGGCATTGCTGGCTATTTTTTCTTCATCAGCCCCGGGCCTGGAAATATCCCGCAAACAAATAGAGTAAAGACCCAAATCAGCTAAAACAGTAAAGAAAAATAAAAAAGCTAAAATAGTCGCATATTGACCAAAACCAGCCTGACCCAAATAACGAGTAATAAAACCAATAATTATTAAAGAAAGGGCTAGTGTGATAACCCTAGCCCCAGCAGAAATGATGGTGTTATAAGCTATTTTTCTCCCAAGCATATTTTTAAAAGGGCAATCCTTAAAATAACATCCTTGAAGGATGTTATTTTAAGGATTGCCCTTTTATTTCGGTTACCATAACTGGTTTGACGACTATCCTTCTTCTTGGTTCCTGTCCCGTACTTTGGGTATTTATCTCTGGCTCATCAGCTAAAGCTAAATGGATAATCCTTCTCTCGTAAGCTGGCATAGGATGTAAAACAAGGGAAACCTTTTTTGATAAAGCCTGCTTAGCTATATCTTTAGCTAATTCCCTCAAAAGCTCGAGACGATTTTTGCGGTAATTATTAACATCTAAAATAAAGCGAATTGGCTGGCCATTTTTTTTACTAACTAAAATTCTAGCCAGATGTTGTAAGGCGTTTAAATTAGCGCCGGCCTGACCAATTAAAAAGCCGGCCTGTTCAGTTTGAATATTAACCAGGATATTATTTTCATCCGAGCAGTCAATGTCAACCCCTCCCTGAAAATCAATAAGCTTCAGTAATTGACCGATAGTTTCTTTAATAACCTCTGCTTCTTTCATATATATATTCTAACTCTTAATTTCCAGTTTAGTAAAGTATTGCTGGGCAATACCGAATAAAGTGATGACTATCCAATAAAGAGGCAAAGCAGCTGGTAAATTCCAGGCAATAAAAACAGTAATCAAGGGCATGAAGTAAGTCATTTGTTGGCCCATTAAAGAAGAAAAATCCAAGCTGCCTATTTTCAATCCTCCGCCTTGTTTAATTATTTTTTGAGGCATAATCATTTTGGATTGAATAAACATGAACAATCCAGCCAAAAGAGCTAAAACTATACTTCTTTGAGAAAGATCTACTATCCCTAAAAACATCGGATTAAGTGCTTCTGGCCGGGCCACAAAACTATAAAGACCGTTTAATTTTTGAGGATCTAAACCGGTAAAGAAAACACGGTAAAGAGCAATTAAAATAGGAAATTGGATTAAAATAGGTAAACAGCCAGAAAGGGGATTGATTTTATATTTTTTATATAAATCCATCATTGCCTTAGCCTGTTCCTGCTTATCTTTATGTTTCTCTCTAATCTCTTTTATTTCCGGCTGTAGTTTAGCCATGGCTTTTTGTGACCGAATGGCTTTTTGGGAAAGGGGGTAAAGAATAAGACGAATTAAGGCAGTTAAAACAATGATAGCTATTCCCAAATCATGACCCGGGATAACATTATAAAGCCAAATCAGCCCATTAAATAAGGGCTGATAAAGGATTTGATTAAAAAGAGTGATTAATAATTCCATATAAGATTAGCTTTTCTAAATAAACTAATTAAGGTCTTTTTTATTGCCTGATAATTCTTTTCCGTTATCTCTTGCTCAACTAAAACAACTATATCAAACCCGGGCTTAATTTGCTTTAATTCTAACCGAACTATTTCTTCTAATTGCCGTTTAATCTTGTTTCTCTCAACGGATTTCTTAGATATTTTCAAGCCAATAGGGAAACCTAATCTACTATAAGCTAAATCGTTTTTTAAAACCTTAATCTTAATAAATTCTTGCTGGTAATTTCTTCCTTGTTTAAATACTTTCTTGAAATCATTATCCTTCTTTAGCTTATATTTTCTAGATAACATAATCTCTGAGGAGCCTCATTTCCTCTCGGCTCTCTTTAATTACACAGTCAATTTCTTTCTTTTTTTTCTCCTTCGTCTGGCTAAAACCTTTTGGCCATAGCGGTTAGCCATCCTTTTTAGGAATCCATGAACCTTTTTTCTTTTTTTCTTTTTTGGCTGATAAGTAATAGACATTGTTATTAGGATAGCATTTTAGGTTTATCTAGTCAAATTGGTTACTTATTACCTTAAATTCTATCCCCCTCTCCTCCACAATTTATTCACAAAAAGGTATGGTTTATTTATTTTCCAGATATGTTAGAATATTAGTAAGTTTAATCTTTAATCATTGATATGATCTTAAAAGAACTCTGGCAGTCCATTTTAGGAGAAATT